>MDTG01221648.1_pt1 | contig 41449 bp, 27 predicted proteins | sample 811421 | NCBI WGS metagenome assembly MDTG01 (sample SAMN05326645, study PRJNA326480) | marine metagenome | isolation source: seawater | place: Pacific Ocean: South East | collected 2011 | reverse complement strand
CCGCAACAACCGCAACAACAACCACAACAGCAAGCGCAACAACAACCTACGCCAGTAGCATGAGTGAGGAAGAGAAATCAGAGGAAGTAGTTGAAGAAGTAGCACAAGAGGAGCAAGCTCCCGAAGAGACTTCTGACAATGTAATTTTTAACGCCTTGTACAACGTCTCGGAAGAAGAAGAACAGGCTGAGGAGCAAGAGGAGTACAAGCCACCGCAAGGCATTCACGAGGCATTGCATGAGGTGGAAGTTGAGGAGCCTGAAGAAAAAGCTGAAGAAACAGCTCCAGTCGAGGAGCCTGAAGAAAAAGTTGCAAAACCAAAACCAAAACAAAGGGTAAAGAGAAAGATTGTTGATCCGGAATTCAAAACTCAGCAACCAGCCCCTCCGCCACAAGTTCCAGTTAAAGAGGCTGCGGATCCATATCTGGAAAAACTGCTTCCCGAAGAAAAGGAAGCGTATGAAGTAGCATCTTGGGCATCCCAAAATGTTCCTGAGCATAAAGAGTTGGCAAAAAATTACCTGAAGTTTTTTAAAGACCACAACACTTTGCTGGGTCAGAAAAAAGACGAATATGATTTTGCCGACTCAGATGAGTACAAAAACTTTCTCAAGGACAATAAGCCTACGGTCAACATGCGTAACCTTGAGAGAGAAATGTGGACGGCAAAAGCTAAAGAGGAAGCAATGAAAGAGATTGCCCCTCAGTTGGAGCAGGTTCGCAGGGAGCAAATGAAAATGCGTGGTGAGCCTGTTGCCAAGCAAAGTTTGGAAAAAACTAAACAAGCGCTCATGGGTGCAATTCCCGAAAGCTACAGAGAATCATTGCAAAAGAGCGGATTGGAAAATTTTGCAAAAGAAAACCCATTAGAGGCTCAGGTGATAAACACACACCTTTCCAAGGCTCAGGGCATGGCTCATACGTTTTACGATATTGTAAACGATGTCGTTGATTACAATGAGAGTAATCCAGACCACGCTGGTTTAAGTAAGTTTATTCAAGACGAACAAGATAAGTTCATTAAAACTGGAAGAACTCAAAAGAACGGAAAGGTTTTTGTACGCAGGGAAAGAATGCCACAGGTACCTCCGGCAGATAAAGATAAGTATTACACTTTTTCGGATGACGACATTGTAAATCTAATCACAAAAAGGGCAGAAGAAGGAATCCGCTCGAATATTGATCAGATGCATAAGGCAATCCAAATGGGAGGCTGGACAAAGAATGGGCAACCTGCTCCGCAGCCACAGGCTCAAGCACCTGCACCCAAGCCACCCTCTATGCCTCAAGCACTTACGCCATCAAAGGGGGTGTCTGCTCCTGCGTCTGGAGAAGCAAAAACGGAAAACCCGATTCTGAATCTCTTGGGACTTTGATAGCGAAGTCCTCCTTTTGATTATCAATGCAAAAGCGGGATTAAGTTAATTTTGCATAAATTTTTAAAAAAAACACGAAAAGTGGAATCGTGATATTTAAATGCCTTACAATGGATGAAATTCTAATTCATTCATTATTATGGCAAACGAAATATCAAATTCAGGACAATTTACCACATCAGGGTATCAAAACACTGCAATGGCGCAGCCTTCTGCGTCCGGAGCAAGCTCTTTAATTCCAGGAGGCGGAAGCGGATATGAAGCTCTTCCTCGCTTAGTCAAAGTTGACAGTTCCACGGGCTGCACGCTGACCAAGGCTCACGTCAAGGGTATGACGCCCGGTGAGTTCGAAGCATTGGGAAACAAAGAAGTTGATCTTGCCCGCGTTATTGCCTCCGCCGCCGAAGCCAAAACTTTGGGAGTAGAGGAAAGAGGACTTACGACCTTGCTTACTAGCTCGGTACAAAACATCAAGCCCCTCATCAACAAGCAAAACGTTGCAGAGCAATCAATCATTTTGCCATACATCCAACGCCGTCAGCGTTCGGTAATGAATGCAAACTACTTTGCAGTCGAAGCTGGACAGCAAGCTGACAGCACGGACTTGGCAAGCAACCCTTACGACGCATCCTACCTGCCAGCAGTTAGCTCCGCTCAGTCGGGCGACTGGTTGGTAACGGTAAACCTTGGTGGTTCCGACTGGGCCTCGCCAATTGAAAACATTGAGCGTTACTTCCTTCCCGGCGGTTATGTCATTATTAATCACTGGAATGGAACAGGCACGGCTACCCGCGAGGTTCAGTACATGATCTGCGGAGCAGGCAACGCCGACGCCGGATCAATTACCAAAGCAAAAGTCGTACTTCGCCCCATGGGTTCGATCGTACCTGCAGACGGAAACTTCGCAGGACTTCCCAATGGTGAGAAAGAAAAGTACGAGCCAACCGCTGGTATCTTGCAAACCATCGCCAACAACATCAACGACTACGAGTCATGGTGCCGCAATCAGCCCACCGATCTTTCGGTTCGTCTGCTTGTCAACTGGCTACAAACAACTCGTGAGTCTCGTGAGGTCAATGACTCTTACAAGAAGACTCTTGAGTCGATCATGTCCGGCAAGGTCAATCCTTACCTTTCATCCATGGTTTACCAGCCCTTGGCAGAGCAAAACAAACTCGCCTCCAAGATCAGTCAGGATCAATGGAACCGCGCAGTTTGGTACAACCAGCCTCTCAGCGCTGCTCAAAAACCAGAAACTTACATGCAGTTGCCCGGAGTCACCGACCCCGAAGACACCAACTGCACGCTTGAGTACAAGTGCAACGCTCTCGGAATCAAATCCTTGCTTTCCGAAGGTAACAGAATTAAGGACAATGGCGGAGAAGCTCTTGATCTTGATGATCTGTTCAGCGATCTGTACTTCCTTAAGAGAAACCGCGAGCAAGACGGCGACACCATCAGCGTAATTGACGTGATGACCGACCGCTTGACTTCGGTTAAAATCTTCGAAGCGTTCAACTCCTACTACAAGGAGCGCTACGGATGGGAAACTCAGCGTAACGCCAACATCAATCAGACGATTGAGCATAACGGAATCATCCTCTTCAACTACAACATCTACGACATTCCTGACGTAGGAGTTCAGTTGGCTGTATTCCATGACCCAATGTTCGACGATCTGTTGAATGTCGGAAGCGGAAAGAAGTATCTCCAGTCCGGTCTGCGCTCCAGCGAAGACGTGTTCGCCGGTAATGACGCTACCTACTACAACAACTCTCAGCGTATGCTCTGGCTTGTTGATTGGTCTGATGTCAAAATCGGAATTGCCGGAACCAACAGCGTTACCCGCACTCAGCCTCATCCTGAAGTTGATCGCTTGTACAGCTGCCGTATGGACTCGGTAAAGAGAACCTTCAACCTTCGCTCGACCAAGTGGACAACCATGATGGATCGTCCTCACCGTCACTTGATTATCGAAAACATCAGTGACCAAGTGAAGTTCACCGTACGTGGCGTAGAGAAGACTTTCTAATAGCTTTAAAGCCTTCCACATCCATATCACTCATGTGCCAAACGGGAGGCTCTGCATTGCAGGTGCCTCCCGTTCTTTTTTACTATGAAACTATTATTTGATAACGCGAACAAATCATACGACGGCTTTGAAGAATACGTACCAGTTTTGGTAGGTTCATCTTGGGTCGGCCTTGCTAACGTAGACAAGCAGATGGGAGAAAAGCTTGTAAAACTTGACGGTGTACAAAAGCTTTCTGACGAAGACTGGGACTTCTATAAAAAAAAAGCGGGGGAGGAAGCCGTGACGTTTCGCAAGTTCAATTCGGTGAGACAGGAAGCAGATCGCAATCCTCTTGCGGAGCATGTGGAACCAATAAAACAAGAAGCTTCAGAATCTCCATCGCCTAAATCCAAGAGCAAATCTGCAAAGCCAAAGAAAAGCATCAAAGAGATGATTAAGACTGAGGCTATCGATGCAGAAACTGAGGATGTCAACGATGGATAGCCATGGATCAGTTGGTGTCGTTGGACTACTAGGCTCCTTGGGGCTTGCCGAATACCACTTAGTCGCCGCTTCTTTTGCCGCCACCTTGACGGCAATCTACATGGCCGTCGCTATCTATTATAAGTTGAAAAAGTGAACACAATAAGCAAATCCGCTCTGAACAAGAGTGTTTTAACTTCTGATGACTTCAACCCACGGGTTGCCGTGCAAGACAACCATTTGCTTGTTTCCAGTCACCCAAACAACTTTGGCTTGTTTTCCGTAGACGCTCCCGCCGTTGGTGAAACAAAAGCATTGCCCCCAATATCGGCAAAGTCTTTTAGGGTTACCAATTCTTCAGGCACCAACATCAATGTCAGTCAAAGGCAACCGGTGTTGACTAGGCTTTTCAACGAGAATGACTTGCAGATGAGCGTGGACTCGCAAACCATTAGGGCGACCAGCGAAGTGGTGAACACCCCAAATGGCACAAGCGGAGTCATGCGGCTTGAGCATACTGGTGATTCCGCAGCTTATGCCTCTGCTGAAATTACGGATAACGTGATCGGAGTAAATTCGTTCTTCAAAATCATTAACTCTGCGCCCGTAATGTCTCCGTTTGGAGTATACTCTCGGTTCGCCGACATTGACATCCAGCACCCAGCTTTTGCCTATCGCGTGAAAAACGATGAATTTCACGTGAAAGTCGGAGCCAATGAAACCGCTACAGGCGTGGCGCTTCAAACGGATGTTTGGTATCGGGTAGAAGTGGTGCTGTCTGATTTTGCGGTTACGAATGCAGGGGGACAAAGCAATGTGGTCAGCCATGTATTGTATAAAGAAAACCTCCCTAATACCGGAGTTTGGAACGAAGTTCATTCTGCGGACATAGTGTCAGATGGCGTTGGATTGCTTAGTGAAATTCTTTCGCAAGGTTCATTCTTTGTAGGTTTTTCATCCGAGTCGGCTGCGATTCAGTTAATCGAATCGTTGTTTGCATTTAAGGACAGTCCGTTTGAAGAAGTTCTTTTGGCGGGAAGTACCAAAGAATACTTCTGCCAGAACACATTAGACGAATACAGTGTATCAGGAGCAGTCTCAGGATTTTACAGATCATGAGGTTTTTTGATGAGCTAATGACTGTATTGATCTTAGCTGTCGCCCTCTGGCTCGCTGTTTTGTGCTGTGGTTGCAACAAAGCAACCTTGTATCCAACGGTTGGGGCTGGATTAGGTGCAGGTGCAGGTAGTCTTGCTGGACCAGGAGGTAGTATTGTTGGCGGAATGGTCGGACAGGCAGGTGGTGAATTATTTAAAAACGACGAAATTAAAAAATCCAACTTTGACGAGGGGGAACTCTATGAGCTTATGCAGATGATGGAGAAGCAGAATAGCGAGCAGAAGGGGTGGGTAGATACTGTAATTTCAGGAATCTATGAAGTACTCATGCTGTGCGCAGTAGGCTTCTTTGTGTTTCTCATAGCCCCTTTCTTGTACACGAGATTTAAAGTCAGAAAGTTGATAGACGACATATTCGACAAAGATGAAAACTTGGCAGCAATTCAACGACGCGGTAAATGATCTGTTGCTTGTCGATGGCGTTCGCAAAGGCAGGGGAATAGAGCGTTTTCGCGACAGGCATATCGTAAATGGTGTGCGTGACTTGCAGCGTTTCATTAACACGCTGCGAACCGTTGACAGCAATGTAACTTATGGGTCTTCGGATTTCACGAATCACTCTGAGGACAAAGCGCAGCATGCATCCTTTGACTACGAGTTTGCCCGTATCTTAGACATTGTAGTCAGGAGACTGCCTACCGCAGAAAACAAGCAAGATACTTCGATCTACTTTAGGCCTAAGGTTTACCCTGCATCATACTTAATTAAATTGCTTGATGGAGGAACTGCTCTGCGTACCCCGGGTTATCCCGGCAAGGTAGTTTTCGACAAGGGCAAAATATACACCGCTCCGTTATTAAGAGACGACGAGACAATGTCCGTGGAGTTCAATCAAGAAAAAAACTACAAGCCTTTGTTTGAGGCGACTAGCGAAGAGAAGTCTGAAGTGACTAAGCTTGGTGACGATGAAGTTTTGGCTGTCTTCCATTATGTGAAGTATCATTTTGAAAAAGACGTAAACGCAGACACAGCTGCGAGTTCCGGCAATCTGCAGATATTTCAACAGCTTCGCCGAAGTATTTACGCAAACCGCAGGGAGACTGTAGAAACAAGCAATCCCTCCCCACTTGACACAACTCAATACGTAATTGGAAATGGCTGACAGTAGAACACAACTAAAGGTAAAATTTTCCGCAGGCGAAGCTCCGGTGGAATCAAGTTTTCATTCGCTAATAGACAGTTTGGCTCATTTGACCGAGGATGTTAATTCAGGCGTTTTGGCGACAGGGGCAAGCGTTTCGGCCGTCAGTCAGGCACTTGATGACCTCAAGGTTTTCGCCGAAAGTCACAAGGCTGACTATGACGATTACAAGGGAAATCATCCTACGCTTGAACAAGTTGAAGCACTCGATGATCAGGTTGTGCAAACTTTTAGCACGGACTTGGCTTCCGTAGCAAACCTCATTGCCACCCACAAAAACACTTCCGACACCGAAGATGCCTTGCTTCTTCAGATGATAAACGAGAAAGGCGTTAGCCTTGGTGTTTTAAATCAGCAGGTTCAGTCCATATCTGCAAGCGTACAGACCAAAGCCACACAGTCTTCGCTGGAGGCTACGGAGGATAACCTTGAAAACCTTATTGCAGCTAAAGCAAATCTGACCCATCAGCATCCTGAGTATCTGACTCGCCCTGAGTTGGACATATACGCAAAGCTGTCTGAACTTGCCGGCAAAGCGAACTTGTCCCACACCCACACGGCGGGAGAGATTTCGGGTCTTGAAAACATATTTACGACACCTCTGCAAGTCCTAGACCTAATATCTCAAAATAGGGTGCAACTGGACTCAACGACTTTGCTTGATGACTTTTACGAAAAAGTTGAGGTGGACGAAAAGTTTCGCGTGTTTCGATTGCGGACTGATCAGATAAGTCTTTTTACTCCCGCAGTCATATCCATTTCAAGTGCAGTAATAGGTGATCAGACGGATGATCTTAGGGCATCTCTACAGGCAGTCCGCGCAGAAGCCCTGCAGGAAGTGGCATCTGCTCGTGCGGAAGCCATATCAGCAGATACACTTATCAGAGCATCCATATCCAGCTTGGATGGCAGAATGCTTGCGCAAATATCTTCAGCCAGAGCTTACACGGACACAAAGAAAACGGAAGCCAACCAGTACACCGATCAAAAGTTAACCGAAGTCCTTGGAGCAGACGTACCCGCAGCCTTGGATACATTGTCCGAGCTTGCAGATGCAATCAATGACGACGAGAACTTTTCCACAACCGTTACCCAGATGTTCGGGACTTTGCAAAACAGCCTGGCATCTTTAGGAATCAACACAGCCAATAATCTTGCTACAGCCAAAGCAGAGCTTGAGGCATCCATTGCAACCAAAGCGGCCTCTTCATCCTTGCATCCAGTCGCTCTTAGCGGAGATTACGTGGACTTGGATGGAGAGCCAAGCGTCCATGCCGTTGGTCTGAGCGGATCCTATAATGACCTTTCGGACAAACCTCAAGTAGCGGACGGACAGTTCAGTCAGAAGAACTTTACGCAAGCTCTGCATGATTTGCTTGTGCAATTCGACCCCGCCACAATCGGAACTTTGCAAACTGATGTGGTTGCCCTGCAAGCGCAGGTTTCCAATCAGCTTCAACAATCAGTTACGCAAATACAGGGCGATCTGTTATTATTGCAAAACCAAGTCAACCTGAAGATCGATGAAGAAATAGCATCCTTAAAAGAACAGCTTGATGCCCTTACCGCATTGGCTGCGGGTACTGCCGAAGTCGAAGGTATAAGCGGAATTGAAGAAACTACTGTTACCATCACAGCGAATACCTCAATTGATGGAATCACATTATCTGGAGATTTTCAATCGACCACCAAGAGTCAGGTATCTTTGCCAACTCCCGAGCTTTACCTCAATGACGTATTTGTCGGGGTGACTGCACCAAACCAAGTCGTGGCATACAATACGCAAACCCAAGCGTGGGATTGGATTCTTGTAGATGGCGCAACATTTAAGATTATTGCATCCGATCCTAATACTGATACGGGTCACTTCCCGACATCTTGGCCTGTCGTCAATCCAAACAATGACTTTAGCAATCCTCCAACTGAGATTCTTACTGAGGTTGTACAGACATCCACATCTGCCGTCGTAAACTTACTGGAAGCAAAACGATTCTTTGCCGCCGGGTATGCTGAGTCTGGGTTGGGTTACTCATCCGAAGAATAATGTCAAAGAAACCTAAATACCGCCACTTCACGGTTAAAACCACTGAAGGCGGTGCGTTAGTTGCGGGAACCACATCAGGCGATACTGCAGGTGCTGGCAACTATGTGGAAAAGATTAATTTTCGCAGAGAAACGGACGGAGAAGTCAGACGAGAAGGTTGGGAGCAGTTTAGGCTAACGGACTTGGTTTCGGAGTTGGAAAACACAAATTACCCAGTCAGACTTTTGCATCAGTTCTATTCGGAAGAGCAAGAGGTGTTGGTTGCCGCTGCAGGTGACAAGCTTTACAGGTTGGACGAATCAGCCGAGCAATGGGTATGCATTGCCAAAGGTTTGCAGAACCTTGACAAGATAAACACTTCGGGAGATTGCAATCGATGGGAGGTTGTTGGTATTGATGGATACGCAATATTCAACAACGGGGCTGATTTGCCATTAATATACAGGAATGGGTGGCCTCAAGCTCACCCGATTTATGCTTTGCGTGAAAGAGGCATTCTTAAATGCGGAACAATTTCTGAGTTTGACGGTAGATTGTGGATCGCAGACGTTACATATATAGACGAAGAGTCTAACCCAAATGCATTTACGGAATGGATGAGCGGTGATTCACCGTACGACATGTATACCACCAGCCTCACCGTGCCGTCTTATAACTCTCCGCATTCCATAGAGTATTCGGCATGGCGGTTGGCTGCCAACATTGGAGTGGCAAAAGCCAGCCCTTACCTGTTTGGGCAAGTATACGAAGGCGTAGCCGAAATAGACGCCACCAACATTCTACAAAAGATTACTTTACCTTTCGAGCTTGGGGGAGTTGATCAAATACACGGTTACTCGCCTGATTATCTTCCTGCCCAAACTGCATCAGTCAGTGAGGGATGCACTATTCAAATCGGAGATGACATTCGTATGACGGTGGGTGTCGGAGTGCGTTATGTTTATGACGCAAGAGTGTCGGGGATAACAATCGTAAACGGAACGACTGAAATTAGCTTGGCTGCCCCGACAAACGTAAGTGGTGGAAATGGAGTCAGTACGGCAGACGGATTGCAAGCCACAGGCTCATCAACTGGTATGCCGGAAGATGGTGATCAGGTCGTGTTTATTTTAAAGAAGGAACCTGATGCCTTTTCCGCAGATGCAGGCACGGCAAAAGAAGCAGCGGACGCCCTGAGTTTCCCAGAAGATGGATCAAAAATCCTAAAAATGGCAAAGCTTTCGGATAAACTGATTGTCTACCGACAAACAGGATACCTGGCTATTACAAGGGGAAATACTCAAAGCGCTTTCTTTTTTGAAGAGAAATATCGCGGTGAACGAGTAGCTGACTTTAGAAATACGATCATAAGCATAAACGAACAAAGACAAATGTTTGTTGGGCACAATGGAGTATTTTACATAACGCCCGCATCAGTAGAGCCAGTACCCTTTGAGCAATACATGATGGGTCCACAGTTTTGGAGAAACATTACACAGAGCGAAAAAGAATACTGCTATGCGGTGGAAAACAACCTGACTCAGGAAATATTTATCGTATCGCCAATTGGGGTAGAGGAAACGGATTCTGAAGGTCGCAAGCTTAACTGGGGAGTTGTTGCCTTTGATATGCTTCAGGGAACTCTGTCTCAGATCGACAGCACCTTTACTGCTGCCTGTAATATATTTCCGACGGAAAAGATTCCGGCTCGTTGGTTTTTGCTGTCAACGCACTTAGTGACAAGCGATCCATATGTGGACTCCGAAGAGTTTAAGCCCGAGTATGCGCAATACACCACGCCGGGAGCCAAGATCATGAGGTATGCCTATGGCCCTGCCATAGAAACTCAGTACGGAAGATCTGACACCTATCGAGTATTTATGAGGGACGGTACTGATTACATTTCCCGCCTTAAATATGGTAAGAATGATTTCTCAGATAAATTCTCAGAGAAAATGCTTCGTTCCTACGTTTTGCACTTATCTGATGTTTTTGATTACGACTCATATTTTCCTTCAGATTATGTTGCCAATGAGTACACGCAAGATTTGCAAGCTGACGTAAAGATCGTGACCTACACTACTGCCGTCACAACTGAAGAAGAGCAGATTAATGAAACCTTAAGCGCCTTGGATACTGAGACTATGGTGCCATTGTTTGCTCAAGGAAATTATTTTCAGGACACAATTGAGATGAAGGGCAGAGACAATGGTTTTAAGATACTCGGCAGAACTTTTGAAGTTTCCGGTGTAAGAACCCGACACACCAGCCAAGCACACGATGCCTAGAAGAAAAAGAGCAACACATGCATTGTATGCAATTGATGCGGCCTTTGACGGAAATCCTGATACTTTGCAAGAGTCCCTGTCCCGATTGCGGGACAAGATCAGAAGGACAACTTCCATCGCTATTGAGCAAGACAGTGAAACAAATAACGCTTACAATGACTTCATTGCTGGTTTTGGTTCGGTAAATGCAGGATTTGGAATAGATGGTTCTGTAGCAACTCACTTTGAAAACGACAATTTAGAAGCTGGTTTATACGGTGATTTTATTTCTGGTTTTTCGGGCAACGCTAATCCACATACGGTAGCACCAAGCGCAGCTGAAGCGCTTGACTCGTTTGAAGATGGTCTAGAATAATAGGTAACAATTTTCTTGATTGTTCCGTAAATTTCCATAATTGTAGGTATTATGGATGAAGATAAGTGTTTGCGTTATGTCTCTTCGCGTACGATCCAGGAAAAAATGGAAGTTTCGGGTAAAACCGTGCGATCATGGAGCAAGCGATACGGCTGGAGACTGCAAAAGATTAACGCCAGAGTAATCAGGTATTGCGCTGATGACGTGGAGAAAACCCTCAAAGTGGACTTAGGGAGATGAGCAGTATACTTCACAGCATTGGGATAAAGCTAAAAGCTGCACTAGATGCCAAGCTTGATAAAACAGGCGGCACGGTCACAGGCTCGCTTAATCTTTCAGAACCACTTGGGCTTTCGGTCAAAAGTCAATCGGATCTACCAAGTGCCGGAGTTGCGGGAAGGTTGGCATATGTTCAGAATTTGTCGTGTATGGCGGTTGATGATGGTGAAAATTGGAAAAAAATTGAACTTGGGCAAAATTTAAATTGACCAAGGGAATTCCTAGTTTAAATTAGTTATAAGCCTAGAAAACTAGGTAACAATCACTAATCCAAGTTAATTAACTATGAGTTCAATATTCCAACTAATTGGTCAAAAGACCAAAGCTGAGCTTGATAAGAAGCTCGACCTCGCCGGTGGTTCTCTTACGGGAGCACTTACACTTAACGCTAAGCCTTCCGCAGCCCTCGGAGCAGCTACCAAAAACTACGTCGATGACGAGTTGACCAGCGCTAATTCGAACTTGCAGTCTTCCATAGACGCAGTTGCTGCTGATCTTGCTTCTGAAATTACAAGGGCAGGAAGTGCCGAAAGCACAAACGCCAGCAACATTACCGCAGAAGAAACTGCAAGAACCAATGCTGACAATGCATTGTCTGGACGCTTGGATACGCTTGAAGCCGACCCAACGACTCAAACCCTTCTCACCGCAGAAGAAACCGCAAGAACCAACGCCGATTCGGCTTTGTCCGGTCGCTTGGATACTCTTGAGGCTGATCCAACCACGCAAACTTTGCTTACCGCAGAAGAAACTGCTCGCACGAGCGCTGACTCAGCTCTTTCCGGTCGTCTTGACACCTTGGAAGCTGATCCAACAACTCAGACCTTGTTGAGCGCTGAAGCAACTGCAAGAGCTTCTGCTGACACCACTCTTCAAAGCAATATCGATAGCGAAGCAGCCACTGCAAGAGCAGCCGAGCAATCCAATGCTACCGCTATTAGTGACGAAGCTACTACCGCTCGCGCAGCAGAGCAAGCTAACGCAACCGCTATTACTGCCGAGGAAACTCGCGCCCTTGCAGCAGAAGCCTCTCTCAGCTCGGATGTTTCCGACCTTGAAACTCAAGCTGGTTCGCTCGCCGCAGACGGTAACTCCGCTTCTTTTTCTGGAGACGTGAGTGCTGCCAACATCGTGGCTTCCGGTAACCTTACTGTTCAGGGAACGACCACCACGGTTGACACTGTGAATATTGACATCAAGGACAGCATCATGAATGTTTCCAAAGGTGCAAGCCAAGGATCAAATGCTTCCAACGATGGTGGTTTTATTGTCGAGCGTGGTTCTTCCGAAAACAACGCAGCCTTCATCTGGGACGAAGGTGACGACAAGTTCAAGGTTCTCACGACTAGCGCAGACGCTACTAGCAGCGACATTTCTTCTTCTGACGCAAGTGCTGCTGGCGCAACATTAGACGTTGGCGCCCTTGAGATTGCCGGAGTTGAAGTTGGCGACTTTGCCGCTTTTGTTTCTGGTCTTGAAGGTGGTGCTTCCGGAAGCGGAGCCTAATCCAACCGAAGCTCACTTTATAAACTCCTTTCATGGGGTTAGGTGAATTATCTAGGAAGCCCCCGGAACATCCGGGGGCTTCTTACTTTGCAGAAAAATCCGCACTCATAAGAAAACTTGATGCGGAAAAGCTTAATGCGTGCGTTATTTACAATGATGAAATGTTTGAACCAGAGCAAAGCAAGCATGGAAGTTTTGGAATATTTAATCCGAGTTGCGTTCAAAATGGCAATAAGGTTGGCATCATAGCTCGCGCCGAGCATTCTGAAGCAACTTGGCACGGTAGATTTCTTACTGACAAAGCCACTCCACTTTGGTCAGAAGCTATAGTTTCTGATCGGTTGCACTTCAATATGCTTCACAAGCCAATGTCACCAGGAATGCCTTCTGCCGTTCGTTCCGAAGATTGGAGACTGTTTAAGTACAACAATGAGGTTTGGAGCAATTTTACGACTTACTTTTTTTTAAATGATGGCTGGCCCCAAAAAGACGTAAAAGCGAGAACTTGCATCGGTAAATTAGATTCTGGGTATCACATACGCTTTATTAAGGAAATGGAGTTACCGCTTATGGCGGACGAGGAAAAGAATTGGGTTTTCTTCGAACATAACGGCAAAGCAAAATTTATTTACAAACTGGAACCAATGACCATTTGCGAATGCGACTCTGACTGGAACGTCAAATCGACCGAGGTATATCCTTTGTATTTTGACAGAAGGTCAGAACACTCATTCATAGCAAATTCAACGAATCCAATTCTTCTGACTTTGCCCAAATGGGGCGAAGTGTACTTTATGATGTACCATTATTTTCTGGATCCATATGCTGAAATGGGAGGATCAAGAAATAGGACTTATTATCAATTTGCATACATTTTTGACAAAAACACCCTGAAGCCCTTGGCTCACACATACAGACCCGTGGTAGGCGGTGGAAGAGGGCAGGGTAGACACAATAATGTCATATACATATCGGGTGTTATAGACAGCCCCGAAATAATTCATTTTTTGGCAGGTGAAGGAGATACTTACAGCAGGGTGATTGGAGTATCAAAATCTATATTGGCAGACAACTTGGTAAAATTATGAAAACTAAATTTATTGTAATGGGACAACCACGGAGCGGAACAACGGCCGTTCGGACTTCGCTCAATAATCACAGTCAGATACATTGCGCTTATGAGATTCTCAATCCCCTGTATAACGATCATAAGCAATTTACCCTTGATGAAGTAGAGTCAAGAATCGCCAATTTGTCTGAAGCCAAAGCTGAACTTGTCGGTTTTCACTTTAACTTCGACACGAATTTTAGTCATCAGGTTCCAGCAATTAAAGACTGGGCGGAAAAAATTGTTGTCGTTAATCGTCCCAATCAGTTCGACCGATACTTATCGATGTATTTTGCAAAAAAATACGGACATTGGCACAACTGGAAGGGCAACAAGTACAACAAAGAAAAGAAAGAAATTCCCGATGAGGTAAACTTGGATGTCAGGGCAGTTGTGAATTTTGTCCAGAAAAACACAAAACTTAACAAAGAAATGATACGGTGGGCTAAGGAATACGACCATTGCATAGTAAACTACGATGAGTTTTGCAAAATGCCGGGAAAAGCCTTGCGGGAAATACAATCATTTCTCGGCGTATCATTTGAAAGAATTCAACCAGAAACAACCAAGTTTAAAAAAAGAAGTAAAATAGCAAACGAAGAAGAGTGTCTACAAGCGCTTGACGATTTGCCTGTTACCTAATAATCTAGATAATATGAGTATTTCCAACCTGACCTTTCCATACGCCCAACTGTATGTAGTTTCAACCGACGACATTGACGCGATCAAGCTACGATCAAAAGAATCCGCCCCGCTCACGCACGAGGACTTGGATGACAACTTTGCCAATCTCACAAATAAGATAAACGAGATACTGGGTAGTGTGTTGCTACCCGATAATCAAATTAATGCATCATACGGCAATACAACGCCATTAGCATCAGAATCCGTCATTGGTTTATTTAACGCTCCTTCAACTGAAGCAGCAAACAACCATGCCACTTTACAGTTTAATCTAAACGCAGGAACGCTTAACCATGTTGCCTCAATTAGTTTGGTTTCAGAAAGCGCGACTTTAAGAAGGGGCGCACTAACTTTCTGTACTGATAATGGTACTACTAGACCTGAGGTCATGCGTATCGACTCTAGCGGCAAAGTCGGTATTGGTACTTCAACTCCTACTAATAAATTGAGCGTCAACGGCAACGCATCCGCTCATGCTTATGAGTTTTATCAAAACACATCGAGTAGTGCATCTGAAGCTATACATAAACCAGATACTGGAGAAATTGCTTTTCGCACCAACTCTCAAGAACGCCTCCGCATCGACGACAGTGGTAATGTTGGTATTGGTACTACGAACCCTGAAGCGAGTCTCGATATTGTCAACACAAGTACTAACACCAGTGAAAGTTTCGGATTATCTGTAAAGGGGGGTGGCAATAGTGCGGGGCAGGGATTTTCTTTTCGGGCATTAGGTTTAAACGGAAGTACAGACTTTTTTGTAAGAGGAGACGGCAATGTCGGTATTGGCACCGAAAATCCAGACAGACTGCTAGAGATTCATGGTACTCAGCATGCTGGAAATTTGACTGCGTTAAAGCTGACCAATGATATGGCAAACGACAATGGCGAAGGTGTAAGCATTGAGTTTGGCGGGTTTTCGGACATAATCATGGGCCGTATTGAAAGCAGAATGAAAAGCACAAGTGCTAATTCTGATTTGATTTTCTCTACAAATCCTGGAACCAACAATACTAGCTTATCAGAGCGCATGCGCATCCTTGCAAACGGAAACGTAGGTATTGGTATTGATAATCCAGATCATAAACTACAGATTCAAAATTCTGACGGTAGCGCTGGAGCCGATTTTGTTGTGAGCTGGATTGACGGTAGTACAAAGCGTTCTTCCGCCGTACTCGGAGGAGAGGCTCCATCTGGTAAAGGATTTTTACAATTATATAACGCCGACGGAACTGCAGGTACTAGACTCAGGACAGATGGCGAAGCCTCGTATATTACTGGGGGCAACTTTGGCGTTCGTACTAGCAATCCTACTTATGATCTAGATGTTGCTGGAGACATAAACTTTACCGGAACTCTGTATCAGAACGGTGTGGCATTTAGTGGTGGTGGTGGTTCTAGTCCATGGACTACATCAGGAACTAATTTATATTATAATTCGGGCAACGTGGGTATTGGTACTAATAGTCCTGCATATAAACTTTCTGTTGTAGGTGATCTGGCGGTTGGGGACAATACGCAAACGGGTGGTGTTATAGATGGTGTTGTCATTTCATCAACATCAACTTCAAGTTATAACAATACAATAACTCATACAGATTTGGGTCTGGAGTTTGGAAATACGGCTGTTGCTAATAGAAATTTTTCTTTCAATGGCGGCAACGTCGGTATTGGTACTTCAAGTCCTGCTCAATTGCTCCATGTTAATTCATCACCAGATGCAAGTTCGGCTAGAATTAGAGTGCAGAACAGTGAGGGATACGCAGAGATTGGTACAGATGGTACAGATGGTTTCTTGACTGCGGATGGAGCGGAAGTATTAAGATTCGATTCCAACGGCAACGTCGGTATTGGTACTACGAGTCCTGACCATAAATTACATATTGCTGGTGGAACTCCAGCGATGAAGCTTGAAGGTACACAACCAAGAATATGGTTGAGTGAAAATGATCAAACAGATTTAAACACCCTAATAAGGAGCGCAGAAGGTGAATTTCGCATTGATACAGCGTCAGATCAAGATTCTTTTGTCGCAAATAGATTAACAATTAATCACACCTCGGGCAACGTAGGTATTGGTACTACAAGTCCAGCTTTTGATTTAGATGTTAACGGAGATGCTTTTTTCACTGGAGATGTTAATACTACCGCCGGACAACTGGCACCCATGGGTGCGGGTAGTGGAAACCTGCACTTTAGCGCGGGCGATGGATTAGTTGGAACTTGGGGGCTGGGCAATAACAACTACATATTTCATTATACAAAAAGTGGTAATATAATTACCCTTAACTTTAATGTTATGCCTCAAGTTGCATCATTTAAGATTAATGTTGGTGGCTATGTGGCATTTTCAAATCTTCCATTTGCTCCTTTAAGTAATCCATCTGACCCCACTAAGTATGTTGGGACTTGGTCAGTTGATCACGTCAACTTTGCAAAACCAAAAGTAGCTACAATCCAAGACGGAAAACTTTATCTTTGGACAGGCCCGACTGAATCCTCAGTCGCTGCGATGACAGATAAATTTGTAGGATCTATAACTTACAACATTTAAAATTATGATTACAAAAGAAGAAAACTTAAAAGAAATTCTAATTAACGGAGAGGGTGTTATTTCTTATGGCATTCAAGTCACTGTCAAGGAAGGTGGTGAGGTTATTTCGCGAAGTGAGGACAGGTTTAGCATAACACCTGATTTCGATGGTGAGCTAAGCGAGTTACCCAAACTCGTTCAGGAAGCTGTGTCATTAAATTGGACAGAAGAATTTATTGCTGAATATAAGGCTAAACTTCCTCCTTCTTCAGCACCAATTTTACCAGAGGAAGAAAATAAAGATTCAGTTCGTATAGGGAAAAAAGACTACGATGTCCTTGGAAGAAATCCTGACGGCTCCATGGTTGTCGATGACGACGTGACGAACAATGGCTGAAGATGCCGCTAATGCCTTGGCGGGCGACAATAGATTGCGCATTATGGCAATCCTTGGCATTGACGACCCCGATGCCATTACTATGCCTATGCTGTCAGAGCATTTTGGTGACAGTAGTCAATGGACGAATAATCTCTTTGAGCTAACATACAAATCCGGAGGTGATGTCATGTTTCGGGGTCATCCTCTCATTGATGGGAAAATGGCGTATTCTCATGAAGGGTTAAAAAAATGGGTGAATGAGAACCAGTGGGCTAAGGATGCCATCGCAAGCGTAAAGAGCAAAGACCTTCCGCATAGTCCTTACAAAGATACTATGCCTGACTTCAGTTTTAATGACGGGGATAATACTGTCGACATGCTCTGGAGCCGCGACCACTCAAATAGAAACCCAACAGTAAGGAGTAGGCTCATATACGCTGCTCAACTTTGGCAATACAGCACTCAAACAATCGATGCTGAGAAGTTGTATGAGAAAATTGCCAACTACAAGATGAGTCCTGAGCAAGAGGAGCAATACAATACACTGTCATCTTCTACCCCAAGAAGGTCGGGAGAGTCTTACAAAACTGAAGACGGATGGTTGGTGCAGGGTAGTGCAGGTGACACATACAAGGTTCAAAATGGAGCACGGTATCCAGGGGAAGTTGGAAGCGATGGAGTGTTCAGATTGTCGTCAGATGGTTCTTTAGTTGCTGAATTCAATAACGGCTTTTTCAAATACGAAGGTCTAATTGATTACGCTGACAAAACCGTACAGCTAGGAGATGGCACCGTTGCAAGTTTTCCTGCCGCAACATTGTTGGATTCAGACAATGTAAGCATTACAAAAACTGAAGGCGGATACATGACTGGCCCCATTGATAATGCTCGCGGATCGTTTTGGAATGGCAAAATAGCCGTAAGACCTGATGTTGGGGGCATTGTTTTTGGGGGTCACGAAAATGGCCTCGATGTGGATGAGCATGGGGTGTACAGAATTCCCACAAACAAATCCTTGGAATATGTTGTATCCAGTCCGATTGTAGAAATATCCAAAAATGGAGAGAAGGTAACATCGGGATACGCCTCTCTTGGTCTTGCCGAAGGTATCCCGGGCTACGACAAAACAATTGTTGATGAAGCTGGTCTACCTTCGGAGTTTAATGGTAACTCAATTACTGACAAAGCGATTGCATTTAAGAACCAAGCTGGCGAGCTTAAGTACATCCATAAGGGCAAAATCAAAACTGCGGGTGTTGACTTCAATATGGATAACGACGGTCGCGTGACCTACAAAGGAAATTACGTCAACGACCCGACCATATTGTTAGATACTGAGGCAGCCAACGGTTTCTATACTGATGGTGGATTTATGGGAGAGGTTCCCTTCTTCAAACAAGATGGTGAGTATGATATGCACATACGCAATGGCGATTGGACATTTTCACCTGAGTTTGGTTGGTATTTCAGGTCGCCCGATAATCCTAACTACTACTGGATGCAACATGATGCCAACAGCGGTGAAGGTAGCTGGATGTATTCCGATCAGGACAGCTTCGCAGATGATGGTTCGCAATTTTGGTATGACTACAGCACGGAAAAATGGACAATGCCAAGCGGCAGCGGGGCAGACCCCTCATGGGTAGACGCGACTACGGGGCAAGCCCACTCATTTAATACCGAGACTCAGGATGCTTCAAACGCTCCTACGAACACCCCGCCAGAATCTTTACCTACAGAAAGCGCACCGCCAGAACCTACAGAAGACAAGACTGACTTGACCACAGGGCAGCCCGGAGAAAGTGGTGAAAGTGGTGAAAGTGGTGAAGCGTCCTACACGCCTATTGATTTTTCTGATGCAATTCTGCAAGAAGATGAGCAGGGCAATTATAAGCTCATAAAAGCAAAATTTACTGGCGAGGCTTTGCGTGGTCAGGACGCTTTGGCAGCAGCGCAAAAAGACACCAATGATTTGGTCAGATTGCACGCTACCACTTACAAAGGCCCCAACAAAGGTCAGGCTTTCATTGAAAATGCAATTGATAAGTTAATTGGTCCAGACAACAATCCACTCAGGTGGCTAAGAAAGTTTGCGGGGGCTGAAGACCAAGTCGACTTAGCCGAATCGTATGCAAATGCCTCAAAGGCTGCTACGATGGATAGCGTTAAGAAGCAAAACTTGGCTACCTTTGTGGGTGAGGGTCGTATTGCAGGTAAGCCTCCCTTGTTTGTTGACGGTACCATTGAGCAACAAGCTGCGCCCTTCCTGCAGAGGAAGTATATCGTCGATCCTGATACGGGCGTCACCTACGAAAATCCCGATTACGACCCGGCGCTTTCCGATTACATTTATACGGCTGGTCCTGACGGGACGCTGGGAACTCCTGATGACGTAGAGCAAATGTGGTCGTCTTCTTGGCTTCTCCCTTGGGAGTTTCGCCAACAGGAAGCTGAGCTTAGGACACAATATGGGAACGCCCTGAAAGAAGGCACCGACTATTACTATAAGTCTACCTTTGATTCGGATGGCGATGGCGTGGCTGACCAAAGTCAGTTCGACCGAATGCAAAATAAGTCGCAGACGCAATTGCAGAACATGGGAATCTACGGTGACCCGAATAAAGTCTACAGGAAAACGACTCAGGATGGAGAGTTGAAATTTGTTACTGGTGATGGCGTCGAGGTGCTGGATGCAAGCGGTAACAGATTCGAACCCGATCCAACCAAAGCAAATTATGGGTTAGACCAATCGCTTAGTTACACTGGAGAAGAGTACAAGGCTCCCTTGGTTAATGAATTGGCGGACGAGGCTTATGCGTTCCAGTACGGAGGAATGGATGACACAAGGAGCAAAGAGCGTAGGAACAGTGACATGCTCGCCGCTCAAAAATACTACAGGCAGCTTGGCGATCAACTGGAAACCCTCGACTACGCAGACAAGCAAAAGCGGAACGCTCTTTTGTACAATACCATAGCGGACACCTCCCCTATAGCTAAAGCTAGGACAGATGCCTTTAATAATACCGCAAAAGCAAAGCTGTTTGGTGGGCAAGGAATCACGCCCGGCACATTTACGACTCCTACCCCAGAGACTGGCAAAGACTTCTTTGGAAACAAGGTGCTAGATGTCAACAATCCCTACGAAGTTCGAATTGGAAAAAACAAAATCGACCTGCTGAACAAAGATATACTCGGTAAAACCCCAGAGGAAACCGTGACGCTGAAGGGCGGTACTAATCCCGTGAAGCCAACCAATAATATTTTCTTCCCATCATCATGAATTTTTTCGAAGACCGTACATCTGAATTCCTGAATAAAAGGGGTTACACTGGAAACAAAGCTGCGGAGGAAATGTTCTCAGGAGCCTTTGCCGCCGCCAATGAGTCGGGCAAAAGTTTTGCTAACCAGTACGACTTTTCTTCGGGAAATCAAAGTGACTACAATCAGGGTTTGAGCTTGGCCCAAGATATGGGCTACACCGACTTCCTCAACGATTTCAAAAAACAAGATGACTTCGTAAATCCATTTGGGGGAGATATGAGTGTGTTCGACTCTGCCGTTAATCCAGGGGATTTCTTTTCTCAGCCAACTAACTTTTTCAACATTGATAATGCGCCGAACAAAGAAGCGTTCGACAATGTTATGAACAACACCTTCACCAGCCGTATGGCTACAGAGGCTGACGTAGCGAACGGGTTGGCTCAAAATGTAGGCGATGTGATCGAGGAAATCAATCCGCCCGCAGAGTATGAAGCATTGCAGGCACAGTATTTTGAAGAATTAAAAAATAAAGTCGATGACCTCTCCATGAAGGAGGGCGCAAGCAAAGACTATTACGATGCTTTGTCCGAGTTGAGCGGGTTGCTTAACGCGGCGCAGTCGGGGAGTGTGGAGAATTACAACAACGAGCTTCTGGACAATGTTTCCGTTTACAATGCGGGAATGACCGCAGCGATTGAGAATCTTGCCAACACTCGCGCTCAAAATGCAGTAAACGAATACCGTGCAATAGATGACGCCCTGAGAGCAAACACGCTTGGCGCCATGCGAGCAGGAGAGTTCGGTACTCGTGGAGCATCTAATCGGATGCTTGTCGACGCCGCCATGCGTGCTGCCCAAGACAGGCAAAATGTAATAGGTGACATAAACCTTCGCAAAGCCGAAGACTTGTATGGGCTGGAGTCCGAAGTACAAAACGAAAAGAAAGCGATCTATGACAGATTGGCATCGCAAAGAAAACAGTTACGCGATGCATTTGCCACAAGAGCAAATAGTTTTGGGCAAGAATTCCAAACACGCCTCAAGGCGCTCAGGGACGAATTCGCCACGTTCATTGGAAGCACACCTGATGAAGTCGATCCGATCATGCAACTTGCCAGCGAGTACGTTGCCCTCATGGCGGAAAAGGGAGAAATTGACACACTAAATGCACAGGAGCAATACGAGGCATTTGAAAAGGTTGTCAACTTGATTGCCGAGCAACCAAACACCATGTTGCAATTGTTGCAGTCCCAGATCGCTGACGAGCTTGGAGAAATCACACTAGGTGAAGAAAATTACCGGAACCTGATGTCGGGAAAGCTCAACAATATTGGAAGCACCATCGAGATGATCGAAGGCCTGTCTACAATGGATCCGGAGAGAGAAAAGTTTATCAAGCAATTGAATGCGCTCCAAGACATGTTTGCAACCAGCCAAGGTACTCTCGGTACAAACCCATTGCCTTCGGGGCAGGTAGCGGTGCCAAGTTTTGACGCAGGTGAAGCTACGCAAGCGTTGCAAAGAATTGCAGAAGGCACAGGTACGGAGTCAGACATTTCTGCAATTCGCTCAGTGATTGACGTTGCTGGCGATGTGGCAGACTTGTTCAAGGACTTGAGTAATCTTGGTAAGAGTGAAGAGTCCACCACCACAAGTGACGAAACAGGAACCTCCACACCAACATGAACCCGATAAAGTGGAGTCCAACTAAGTTGCAGAAAGGCGCTCCTGCCGCAAGGAGGCAGAGTCGCGTGCCCGTCACAACTATCCGAGACAATTCCGGTGCGGTGTTGAATCAGGCGTTTGCCGACAATCTTGCGCACCGCAGGCAGGTTGCTCGTGACAATTTACAGTACCAAAGAAAACTTGCCACCAACGATCTTGAGTACGAGCGCAAGCAACAACTGCTCAAGGATGCAGACGAATACAACAGAAAACTGTCGGACTACGAGTACGAGCGTGGTGGCGGGAAACAAAAAGCCATGCTTGATTCTTTGGTAACACGACTCACGCTCGCTAATGAAATTGATCGAATGAAAATGGGCAAGGAAGCGATGCTATCTACTGCTCAATTTGCCGAAGAGCTAGACAAAGAAATTGAAAATACACGCAAACGAATAGCTGACATGCAGATGGCACAAGTGAGTGGTCTTATATCTGGCATAGAAGACAATGACCTGCTTGGCGCCGATAAACCTGGTGAAGGTAATTTTGATTGGGATGACAGAGAAGACCTTCATGGAATTATAGTCAGTGGTAAAGTTGGTAAAGATGGCAAAGCCGGACCACCAATTACCTTCAGTGGAGACATGGATGATGCCGAGTTCAAAACTGAATTCGACAAGCTTGATTCCGCACAGCGTGCTGAGTTTGCAGCGGGCGTACAGCAGAAGACCGGCCAGACCGCGGAAAATCCAATTATTGCAAAGATGCAAGCTGAACTTGAACAAATGCGAGCTACCCGAGCAGAGCTAAACACACCCAGCTCCGCAGCTGCGCAACAGGCAATTTTCAGACTGGATAACATTTTAAATTCTGATGAATTATCAAGTAGTCTGGAACAGTTGTTAGGTATAGATTTTAGGTCAATACCATCAACCCCTTCGCCTACTGGCACACAGGCAGTCACGCCAACGAGCGATAAAAATCCAAGCGAAGGCACAAAAGAAAACCCGTCTTTCCCCGGTTTGCAAGAATTCATAGCAAACCCCGTAAAGCCAACTGAATCTAAGCCCGCCCAAGCAAGTTATAGAGGAAAAGAGTTGCACGATAAAATCGAAAAAGCAGTGAGTGAAGAAGCTGGTAAGATGGGCATTAATCCAAGTGTTTTTAACTTCGATCAAACAAAAATTGGAAATACAAATAACTTTGGCACCCTAGTTTCTAATTCTGGAAAAACTGTAAAACTTGGAGGAATACTTGAAAAACCTCCCGAAGGATATGCAGGATTTATGAATTACATGCAATCTCGTGGCGTGGGCCGTACAACTCCAATGTATTCCCAACCCATTCAGATATCAGAGTTTATTCAAAAAATAAACCAACCAAATGCAGGGTCAGAACTGGGACTGACCCCTGAGCAAGTTGAAGAGTATAAAGCATTAATTAATGCAGTAGATCAAAAATTCTAAATGAATGAGTGCGGATGGATATTACAGCAGCAAGTTTACTTCTGATTACAGAGATTATTTAGTTAGTCAGGGCCGAGATGACCTAGCACAGCTAGATGATCGATCACTGACCTCTATGCTTATTGATCAAGCAACAGAAGAGCAGGGTGGTAAGCTAGACTTGTCTGTTTTCCCCGATGATTTTCGGGTGGCTGCACGTCATGTTCTACTAGAAGCTCCAGAGGATTACAAAAACCGCAACGTTGCGGATGTGTTTGCTAAAGAATTTAGTCGTGGAGTAAGCAGCGGCATAGACACGATGCAGGGCGGCTACAAGGCTGCGGGTGGCTTGCTTGCAGGTGCGGTAGGATTTGAGGATGCGGAAGCAGGACTCATGAAGTCTGCTGGTGAGGAGTTTCAGCAGGCCCAGCGAGAAGGCTCATCCATGCGTGGCAAAATGAATTTGGCATGGGAGCAACTAGTGGAAGAAGGAGACTTTGGGCCGTTTGGAAGATGGCTATCCTCTGGAGCAGGTGAAGCACTCGCATCAGGCATAGATATGCTTGTTGGCGTAACAACCGGTGTTGGTGCAGCAGCAGCCGGTGGCCGTATGGCTGCTAAGAAAATAGCAATGAAAGAGGTTAAAGACATTGCTGAAAGAAAAGCCAAGGTCAACGCACAAGCGGCTAAGTACGGAGCTGCAGGAGCCACTGCGGGTTCCATGCTTACCAGCGGTTCACAGAACACGGGTCATGTGTACGAGGAGCTTTACGGCTACACGCAGCTACCAGAAAACAATCCTCTGTACATGTCGCCAGCAGAGGCTCGAACCAAGTCATTGGCTGCGGGTGCGGTTATGGGTTCCCTGGATTCTGTGGTTCCTGTTCTGCTTACCAAGACGCTTGGCAAGAAAATGGCTGCTGATTCCGCCCGCGGGGTTGTATCAAAGATGATCAAGGGTATGCCTGAGGGCACGATTTTCACTAAAGAGCTTGCTAAAGATTTAGGTAAGACTGCGTTGGGCGTAGCGGGAACTGGAGCTACTGAGGCTGGTACAGAAGCCTTGCAGGAAATAATTCAAATGCTTGTGGTTAAGGATCACACTGGCGAGGACTGGACAAAAGGAGACTACAACAGATTGATCGAAGCAGGTGCCCTTGGATTTCTGGGCGGCGCACAAATGAAGGTTGCTGGGGATGTGATTGGAGTAGGTGTCGATGTAAACCGAGAGCTTGGTGATCAGAGAAGAAAGCAAAAAACAATTGAAGCCGTTAAGAGGTTAAGTGAAACCCCGGAAGGCAAAGAGTTTTTAAAACAGGTTGAAAGCAGCCTCAGGGAGATTAATGACCTTAGCACCAATCTACAGGTTGATGACACCGTGGTAAGTCTAGCGGATGACAAGAGCTATAAGGTTACGCATGTTGATGGAGGAAGGCTGAACCTTGAGTCACTGGACGGCGGAGAAAACATCGAGGGTGTACCTGCGATAAAGTACAGGAAGTCCATAGCCAAACCAGAGGAGCAGACGGAAGAGACAGAGCAGACAGAGGAAGAAGAGGAGGCGCCCGAAACAGAATCAGGGGTGGTTGATCAAAAGTTGTTTGTGGATGGCAATCAGGTTTTCTTGGGCAGTGATAAAACAATTGAGATTGGCAGTTTTGAAAAAGAGGAAACGGACGACGGTATCACCCTGACAAAGGTAAATCCGAATGTAGCTGAGAACTTCGAGGAGAAACAGATTCGGGAAGTTGTTGAACCCGCCCTGCAGGAAGAAGCCTCAAAAAAGAAAAAAGCTTTTCGGGTAGGTGACGGCGATTGGGTACTGCCATATTCTTTTGATCCTGCACAGAGCTACCCAAGTGATACTACGGTCGAGCAGATGCAGGAGTTCCTTGACCTCACCCATGACCCTGCGGAAAACAGCCCTTACAATTCCGACAAGGCAAAAGCCATCAGGCAAAAGATAATAGATTACGGCGATACGGAGGGTATGCTTGTTGAAGGTATTCCGGTTTTTGACCCCAACCTCAGCGCGCAACAAGAACTTGCAGTAGCAGCAACTTACAATGCGGCAGTCAATACACTAAACCCAAATTTAGAAAACAAAGTTGTAACCGATCAGGTTAATGCGCAAATCAACGAGCTGAAAAACCAAAAGGCAAGGTCAGCTACCAAGACACTACTTGGTAGGCGGGATGACTTTGAGACAACAACAAATAACAGACTTCAATACACCGGCGGGCTAGCCCCAGAATCTCCTTTGACATCAAGGGGAGGGCAGACCCCTGAGCAAAAGGCAGCTGAAAAAAGACAAAAAGCAATAGCCCTCCGTAGACGAACTTTTGAGGGTGCAAAGGAAAGAGGGAATGAACTTTGGAACATAGGCAAAAAACCCAGCAGATACATAGAAATAAATGATCAGGGCACTGTCACAGTCGAAAGGCTGGATAAGGATAATCAGGTTGTTAGGGAAGAGATAGATGTTGAAGACCTTGGTACAATTTCACCGCACAAAGCAAAAGCTGTTCTTATCAAAGATGGAAAGCTTGTTCCGAAACCTCCGCCGCCTCCGCCCGAGCCAAAGGAACCAAAATCTAAAGTAAAAACATTCTTCGGGATATTTTCCCGTCCTGATCCTGCACCCGAGGGTAAGGTTGAGTACACCAAACTTGATATTATTGCTCACCTAGGCTCGAAGGATGTTCCCCAGCAGTTCGTTCTCGACCCAGTCTTAGCAGTCATAGATGGTCAAGATGTTGCCATTGGTTATCGAACCAAGGACGGCACAGAAGTTCTAATCGACAACCTGCCCGAAATTCAAATTGCGAATGTGGGAATAATAAAAGGGATTCCTCTTAGAAGTAGATCATTCGAATACGGTGGGGAGAGGGGATACTTTGCAAATCACTTTAATAGATTAGTCCGTATCCATGCGACTAAAGCAGGGCATGAGACTTATGTTGTTAATGATCAAAGAAGCGGAGGCGGGAACAGAAAACCCGCTTCCCCTAAATCTAAATCTCTTACATATCCCGATGACTTTAAATCAAAAGAATTTAGTGACAAAAGAACCGGAGTAAGCTTCATCGACGAGCTTGATTACGAAAGTTTTTCTGATGAGCTGTGGACTTTTTTAGAAAACCTAGACGATAAAGAGGTTGAAAAAGCACTTGGAGATAAAGAACTGCGCAAGTCAAAAGGACTCTCAAGCGTTGCTGTCGTTTTACAGGACTCCGGTGGAATCGCAGTAAGAAATATCTTTTATGAAACTAGAAAGGAGCGAGACAACAAGGCAATAGAGGTAGGATATGGAAAGTATATCCTGCAGATATACCAAGGTAAGATTAAAAACACTTCAAAATTTGCACCCTTTGCTTTGTCTCAGGCAGGCAATCCGGCGAATGCATCTTTTGTTGTTCGCAGTGATGGTGAAGGTTCATTTGCTACCAATGCAAGCGGAGAGATAAGAATAGATGGATCCGGTTTTAAGGTGCTTGGCCTGCTCAAGTTTGACGGCAGTGTAACAGTGTCTGAGAATTTTGCATCCATGGAGGATTTCTTGGCTGCGGTCGATAAGCAAAACGAAAAAGCATTACAGAATGGTACGCCTAGTTACCGCTTTGGGAAAGGTGACCGAAGTGAGGAAGTTGCGAGAGGTGATGACTACGATCCGTACCTGCACTTGTATGTTCCTGAGAACTCAAGGGAGTCTGTACGCAAGGCACTGGTTAGACTTGCTGAAATCCGCCTCGAAGTCATTGCTCAGGATGAATACAAGAACAGAGAATTATTTAAGGACTACGCAAAGATTTTAGAAGAAGTCAAAAGCTCGGGTGGAAACATCAGGGTGTCTGACTTTGAGAATTTTGAGGCACAGTTCGTTTTGATAACCAGCAGCCGGAAGGGCAAGAAAGCTAGGGAAACAATATACAACAAACTTGGGCTTGGTGACCTTACGACGGCATCAAAGTCTGCCAACAAAGACCGCAAACTAAAGCTCAGGGAGATGAAGGACTACAAGGACTCTGCTCAGCTTAGAGACTTGTTGGCTTTGCAGAAGTTCCCAAAAATTCTGGAAAGGTTGAAGCAGTTGTATCCTAATCTTTTTCGAGAAATTATTGATTTAGAAATTTCTCAAAAAGGATCAATCCATCGATTCATGCTAGCCAATGGCATTGACACGGAGAACATACAGGCCAACAGGGATAAGCTGTTAAGACAGCTCAGGGCTGCAGTTTCTCTGGAGAAGCTGATGAAAATAAGGGATGCGCAAAGTTCGATTAACGATGACCTTGAATCAGCGCTTGATTATGCAATCCGGAAGATTGAAGACAAATCGAGCGACCTCACAGATGAGGAGTTAAGCAAGATAATTGAAACAGACATAGCTTACCTCGAGGACGACATTAGTAAAGTTTTAGAAGATGCAAACGATCAGCTACAGGAAAGGCAGAGCGAACTCAATGAAGCCAAGGCGGACCTTTCGAGCTTTAATACCTTTGATGAGAAAGCTTTTCAAGAAACAGAAGAGTATAAAAGTTTGCAGGCAAGCAAGGACCAGCTGACCGAGGAAGACTATCAGACAGTACTTAAGCGATATAAAGACCTTTTTGCACAAGAACAAGCGGGGGAGTCCACAGAAATAACCGTCGATAATATTGATGACCAATATCAAAAAGAAGCTCTGGAAGACACAATTGAAAGACTTGAGAGCGAAATTGCTGCTATTAATAAAGCTATCGAGGATGCAAATAATGTTGTACCTAGGCTAGTTAAAATGGTGGAGGACCCAGAGCTTCGCAAGAAATACCTAGCAAGCACTGACGACGAAAAGACAAAGCAACAGGTGCAGTCCTTGATCAGTGAACTTGAAGTTCCTGGCGCAAACGAGCTTTCCGTCGAGGGTGCAAAGCGTGAGCTTGCTAAAGTTAAGGAGAACTTAGCTATACAGACAGGTGCACCGTTTGAAAATTTTGTAACTTTGTTTGAGAATAATCCTGACCTGTCCGACCTCGAACTGCAAAAGTCCTTGGACAATCTTCTCTCTAATCTTGTCGGTGCTGAATCAATTGGCATGGCTCTGTCCGAAGCTATTTCCAATAAAGATTTAAAAGAGAAGTTTATAAAGGCTTGGTTGGATGATGTATCGGATTCTCAAGGGTCGAAGACTTACGACTTACTAAATGATGCTACGGTAACAGAGGGGGAAGAAAGCGCTCTGAATGAGATGCAGGATGACCTTGGTGCTATGGAGGCAGGCAGTTACGGCATTGAATCAGGTCCTGCAGCGGGTTCTGAGACTCAACTTGCTGGCATCAGCCCCGAACAGGTCAGGGAGAGTGAAGAGGTTATCAAAGAGTTCCTGTCTGCATTCAGCCCCGACCTTCCCCTGAGCGGAAAGCTTGCCCTCAGGCGAGCGCTGGAACTAGCCACCGACCAGACCATTATTGATTCCTTGGAAATGCTTATGTCCAACAGTCAGTTGGATACCTTAGACATCAACTTTGCAAGTCATCCCGAATGGGAAAGGCATTTAAACGAGCTTCGTAAATCCAACACCATTGGTGGCAAGTCTGTACGCCACGGAGAATATTCTGTCTTTGATCAGAAGGTCACCATGGGCAGCGTTTATGGATCAATGGAGTCTGCCTCCAAAGAGGAACGCATGGCTCACCTGCTTCGGGTGCTTGCCGAGGAGCTACAGCATGCTGTTACCATTAATACGATCAACGCATTGGTCATGTGGTCAATAGAGGGAAGGGTTCCAAAGTCTTACAAAGGGAACATGTCGATCGCTGACTTTGAGGCTATGGCTGAGATGAACACCACGGTGTTTAATTTTCTTAAAGAACATTTTGCATCCAAGGGTGTATTCAAATACGAGCTTTCCAATCCGGCTGAGATGTGGGCGGCTTACGCCACGGATGCCAAGTTTCGTACAGCTATTGATAAAATCAAGATGCCTCAAGCTGTTCGGGCAAAGCTTAGGACAAGGCTACAGAGGCTCGGTGATTTTTTCCGCAGGGTTTTGGCACGCATATTCAGCGGCATAAGCGAAGCGTCTCCGTTGGAGATGATGGATATTCAGCTCAAGAAGTTTTACAAAGATTCCAATCGGGTTTCTATTGAAAATGACTGGGCTTTTGGGGGCAGGGCAAAACTTGGCTCGCAGTTGTTTTTAGATTTTGCAGGTGACACGATTGAAACAGAAAGTGCCGGTCCTACTTACCAGCAGATGCACAACATTCCAGAAGGGGCTACCATTGAGGAGGTATCGAAAATACTGATTGACTACTACGAATTTGAAGACCTCTCGGACATAGAGGGAACCGCACTGATTGCCAGTAAGTATCTTGGTTTTAAACCTTCCGACATGGAATCTGCGATGCGTCGAGCCTACGCCAACCGCTTCAGATTAGGAAGCGAATCCATGTCAGAAGGCGTAGGTAAATTCAACAAGTACAAAGAATTCAAGAAAAGCTTGTTGGATACAGAGAGCGCAATGCAATCCTTAGGAGGAGTTGACAAAGAGGGTAGAGCAATACTGGAGGACGGGGAATACTTTGAGGGTAAGGTACAGCAAGAGAAACTCGATAATCTAGTTAAAAACCTTAATAAGTATAAGGATAGCAAGGCTGTAGTATTTCCAAAGAAGTTATCAGAAGAACTCGATGATGTACTTGGTATGTTTATCACACCTCAAGTACCTTCAGACCGCGGATCGGTTCGAAACAACAAATACAGAGTAGAATACGCTAAGGGGAAAAAAGGTGAACCTGATGACAAAAAAGCAAAAGGTATACGGTTGCGTATATTAAACGATGACAAAGATGGAGTTGATTCCAAAGAACTGCATCGGACGCGCACCACAGGGGAGATGGTTAATTATATCTTAGATAATTACATCAATACCAAAGAACAAACGGAGCAAACGGAGCAACTAACGGGGTTTCACACTTTTATGAAACTTGCGGAATCTGGACAGCTTGAGGAAGACTTTGTAAAAGATGTTGAAATCAAAATAGGAGATGATCTGCTCTATTTTTACGACCCTGAAGGCCCAGAGGCAGCCGCCATGTCTGGTTTTACCGAGCAAATTGCTGAAGCTAAAGTTTTAGACATATATTATGTGGATGGATATGAGGTGGGTGATTCCGCTCAGGATGAAATATCAATTTACGAGCTAACCTACTCTCCCGAAGTGTATAAATTTAAGATTCAAATAGCAGGTCAGCCAAAGCCAGCTGTCGTTGACCCTAAGAATCTTGGTCCAATAAAATGGAACACTCCAATTGAATCAAAAAAGAAAAGCTCGCCGGAAGAGAACCCAGGATTTCCATTCAGTGAACTTTTAAAACTTGGAGACGAATATAAGTTAGACGAACTTAAGGTAAGTAAAGGTGATACAGTGCTTTACTTTTGGGATTCCCCCGAGTCAACCGCCAAGAACCGTAGCTTTAGATCTGTGGAAGCTACAGTTTTAGAAGTAATTCATGAAGACCACGACAATTTGGATGGTGTAATAGTCAACAAGGACACCATCTCGGACAACAGGGTTAAGATTAAAGTCCAAACTGGAATGATGCCAAGCCCTACGAACACGGGTTTAGCTAATCTCGGTCCACTCTTTGTTACTGAAACTGATGTTACTGAAACTGGTAAAAAATCAAAAAAGAAAAGCTCCCTGCGAACCGCAATGGAAGCAAGGGATGCGAGAAAGGAAATAGACAAGCGAGCAGAGGATTATCAGCAGGTAGGGTACAACGAACCGATAACACCATTACAACAGGATAGGATAGTTGTATTAAAGGCTTTTGCGGATTATCTAAATACACTGATATTGAGCGGACGAACGCCGTCAGGGATATTTCAAGAAGCGATAGAAATGTCTAAACGTTTCGGTTTTACTTATGAACGAGATGTAGCCTATGAACCAACAGAAGACTTATCTCAAAAAACCAAACAAACAGGTGGTCCTCTGGCGATTAAATCTCCTTTCGACGGAGAAACAATCTTTCGTGGAATACCTGAACAGGAACTCGTCTCACAAGAAGGTCAGCAGAATTTTATAAGCGCACTTGTACGCAACATTGAAAATGCTTTAGAAAACCCACAAAGTGTTCTTTATCCCCAAATGAGGGATGTGAATGATGTGTCCGAGGTGCCGGGAAAGATGCATGTGTACACCAAGATGTCTTTAGGCAGCGAAACTTCTGAGTTCGAAGCCGTACCCCTGACCCGCAATGAAGTCGAGCAAAACATGGAGATGGAGTATGTGTCGTTGCTCGAAGTGCAGAAGGTGGTGGAGAATGCCCTCAACGAGTTTTTGAGCACAGAAGAAGCAAGCAAGCTCGACAATGACATGGTCAAGAAAGTGATGCGCGGATTGTCCAAGGTCAATGACAAGGCAACAAACTCAGTGATCCGCTCCGTCCGCAAGGCTCTCAACTCAAGCAAAAGGAAAGGTCAGCGGGCAACCGACCCAGCCGCCCAAGCACAGGAGATTGAACGGATGGCTGAGTCCAAAGACATAGAGTTAAAGGAATCAATTTCTTCCTTCGCGACTCTGGCTTTAAAACTTAAAACAGCAAGAGATGCTGTCCGCAAGCTACAGAGTCAGCGCAGGCACCTAGTCAAGAGAATGCAAGCGGTCGAAAAGGATACCAGCGATCAGCAAAAAATTGTAAGCGAAGTTGACGATCAGCTTACCACGCTTGCCAAAGGAAAGAAGTATGATCCGGATGCAGTTAAGAAGCAGATATTAGAAGACCTTGGGCAAGCTATTAAAACACAAAGGTATCTCCGTTATCTAGAACCTCAGTATCCAGAGCATTCAATAAAAAAACTTAAAGATTCCCTACAAGTCGACAGGGTGTACGAGGTCTTGTCTGACTTGATAAATCAGGATGTGGTGCCTGAGGACATGACCAAGCAGGAAATATTTGATGCACTAGAAATTACCGCACAGGATGTATTTAATGACAGCATTGAGACGAATGAGATAAACAATGCCGTTGCCCGTTCTCTCATTGCCGAGCTTCTTTCTACAGAATCAAAAGCCAAGACCAAGGCAATGTTCACGATAGACATGAGGCTGGCTTTCGGGAAACTGATTGCGTCGGTAGATCAGGCCATGCAGGAACTTCGCCGAGCAGCCCTGACCAGTGATTGGAAATCCATCAAGGCGGAAGGTATTCTTAAAAAACAACTTGGTGCGGTAATTGGCTTACAGAAGAAAAAGAGTATAGCTCTTGAAAAGATTACTGAGCTTGGGGTGACCAAGGCTATAGCATCCCCACTGATCGAGGCAGTTGATCAAAGAACTATGGAGCTGGGCGCTTACTTGGGTGAAACACTTTTCCCGCAGGTCGCAGTTGGAGACAAGGTGACCATGCTTGATGTGGATGAAGAGGGCAATGTGTTTACTAAACAGGTGGAGTGGCAAGCGTCCGGTGACAAGTTTAATGAATATGTAAAGGCGATCAGAAGAACAATGGAGATTCTCAAGAATCCCAAGCACAGTGCCAAGTACGATCAGGCTTACATAGAATATTGGAAACAGGCATATGCGTTAATTGAGGAACCGCTGATGAATACCCGTGACGCATCGTATGCGGGTAGCCTGTTCGCTATGCTTGAATCCTTTTCTCAGACTGTTTCCCGAGCGGGCACTGAAGAAGCACTGATGATTACCTCGATGTTTAATAAGCTGAACACTGACTTGAGACTGGAGACTGGGCGGTTTGTTCAGCAGGGACATCGCACGGCGAAAGCGTTCAGGAATCTACAAAAGGTATTACGCAACTCCGAGCGATCCATTTACAACCTTAATAAGGGACAAAGGTATAGCTTGGAGGACATAAGAAATTTTCTGTACGACCCATTTATGACTTTTGTCGAAGGGCAGATTGACGCCAAGCGTAGTGATCTTGTTGATCTGGCTTCTGATTTTTGGAAGCAAAAAACCAAGGAAGCAACTCCCGGAACAATTGTGATGAACAGGGAGAGTAGGGAAGCTTGGCTCAAGCTTATCACGGAAGTGGAGCGTTCCAATGACATGGTTGTTAAGTTAGCTGAGAGGCTGGGCTTACCCATCGAGGATGAAGTGCAGATAGTAGATCCAATCTTACACAACCGTACTCTTTTCCGTGACCGCATTCCGATGTCTGACGCACTGACTGTGCCGAGGAGGATTAACTACACCAAGCTCTCAGAGGCTGCCAAGTCTTTACAGCAAGACGGTAGCGATATAATTACCGTAGTAACCTCAGCGGTTAGGCAAAAGATTGAAGAGGACGAAGATTATTCACCGAATGCTTTTAAAGCACAGCTTGCAGCGTTTGACGGACTTAATGCGGATGTAACTGCAAACTTCTTGGATGCGGTATTTGAGGACGATAATAACCCAAGGAACTTGGGCTGGGACATGAATGGACAGCCCGTCAGTATGCAGGAGATTAGAATGGCATGGGAAAGCTCGGTTGGTGCAAATGGTGGCGCCAGGCTTGCAGATATGATTCACAACTTGGCGATCAATAAAGACCTGCCTAAATACTTCAAAAACATTTCCAGTTTTCTTGAGCAGTTGCAGAGAAGGTCGCAAGCAATCATCAGTGAAAATAATAACTACAACAGACAGATTAATCAGCGGGAAAAGAATCCCAAGCTATTGGTTTACAAGCAGGAGGCGTATGGCTCACTGACTGGCCGAAAGCAGGGCAATGTTTTACCGGGTGTCTTCTATGAGTATAACATGATGACCGAGATTGACATGAGGCAAACGGCAGCTCGTTTACTTCTTGCTCATCATTTTGGCAGAAAAGAAGAAAAGTTCTTGGCTGCCTTTGATCAGCTTAGTCAGACGCTGGAGGCGGCGGAAAACGAATTTTCCAAGATATACAGAAAAGTATCCACTCAGGAGTTTCCATTCCGTGCAATTGACAATGCGTCCAAGTCACATCCTGAGCTTTCTTCGAAGTTTAACCTGCAAGCTTTCAATAAGTACGGTGTTCCGCCTTCAATTAAAAAGAAACTAAGCACAGAGGAGTATGCTCGATTGCGGAAACTGTACACGCTTATCCTTTCTCTCAGGCAAGCCAAGAAGGTTCTGCCAAGCTACAAGGCATATGCAAATGACCAGTCTTCTTTCTTGGGAGACGAGCGCTTGCCTCTAGAAATTTTGCAAACTGCATCTACGGTGTTGGTAGCCAAGCCCAATTCTGCGGTGATGAACTTGGCTTCTCTCTTTCAATTATTTCAATATTACGACCTCAATCCGACTTCGGTGAAATCCAGCCTCAAGGTACTGAAAGGATTGAGCAAGGAAGTCTTGGACACAGTGGTTCAAAGCTTCGGTTCCACGATGGGCAGAAACTTGAAGTACGGAGAGAAAGCTTTGGCACCGCTTTGGACGCAACAAGACTCCGCCACGGAAGCAAGATTTGATTTTGCCGGTGCATCAGGGAACCTTGGTGATGTTGATTATTCCACGAAGACTGGAATTTCCGCAGGGATGAGAAAGTTCTTGCGAGCCGTACAGAGAGGCACGACATCTGGTTTAAAGATTCCAAAGGTAAACAACAAAGTTATTAACATGATTTTGAACGGCGTGCCGGGCAGGGAGAAGCTTGCGGAAGAAGGAGAATTGACTACACCTCCGGGTTCGTTGTCTACATTTAGTCTAATTCCTGGTGTTACCAATGTATTCTCTTGGCTCAATAATGCGGTGCTTAAACAAAGCTCCTTGGCAATCTTGGCTGACTTAAGAACGCGAGTTGAACTTGCCGCCCATGTTTTGGATGCTAAGTCAATACCCGTCGATGATTTAAATTACCAGCTGACCAAAGATGATCTTGGCTATACGCAAGGTATGCTTGGTCTGGCGCACAAGGATACCATGGAGGTGTATGAGCGAATTGACCGTGAACTTGCAGACTTCGGTTTGTCGGTCACTAGGCTTGCGCAGGATTTCAGGAAGCGTCGCAAAGAGGACATTACCGCTGATCCAATCACGGACGAAAATAAAAAGGTCGCTGCATACATTGCATCAACCCGCATAACTTTTGACGGAGCGTCAGCTAAAGCACAAATCTTGCAGACCAAGTTAGGCGTCTTCGCGAGTCCTTTGCTTGGATGGACGTCGAGCATGGCCGCTCATGCAAATCGATTAGCAAGACAGCCTGACGGGGCGGTGGACTTCAACTCTGCGGAAACCTACAAAGCTTTGGGCACTTACGCCACTTTGTTTGCGGCTGTTGGCATCCCCATCAGTTTAGCGGTATTTAAGTTAGCCGAGCTTTATGACGAGGAATACCTAGGTAGAGAATCAGGTGTTGGTGATGTTCCCGCTTATGCGTATCTACCCTTTGGCTCACTGCTTGGAATATCTGACCCTGCTTTTCGCACGCTTAGTTTTGTCGAGCGGCTTGGTCGAACCTCGTCCGCTGGTGGTTTTTATCAGGAGACGCTGACCAATCTTTTACTGCAAGGCACAGGTGAAATTCCTAGGCGTGACTTACTACAGAGAGTGCTGGGATTCGGCATTCTGTACGGGGCGGGTAATGCAATGGTCAACTACTACAACTCACTTGATTTATCCACACCCGAAACATTTATTCCCGACTACGCATCTGTGGTTCGCCCACTGATGTATGTTTCGGGTTTGGGAAATGTTGTTCAGTTTTCACAGTTCGCCAACAACTTTATGCCAGCACCAATATTTAGCTCAGAGTACGAGATTACCAACCTGCTGAACAAGCGTCGCAAGCTCAGGGCGTACACCAAGGCGCTCGGCATTGAAACAGCCAAAAGCGGATCCGTTTCGTACAGTATGACTCCAATGACTCGCGCGATCCGTGCTATGGAGAGGGCGGCGTATGCGGGCAACAGGGAGTCATTTCTGGATGCCTACAGAATGGCGTTGCAACTATCCACCGCCGAAGACCCCGCAAAAGATATTATAGATAGATTCAAAAGAAGAAACTTAAAGAGTGGCATAAGCAAATATGCATTGAGTGACAGTGATTGGAATACCCTTATGTCGGTACTGGATGAGGATGACAGAAGAGAGATACAGGACGGATTGTCCAAACATTCATACTACATCCAACTTATTGGCGGAAACCCGCCAGGACCAGCGAGAACGGAACGCCGACAAATCGATGATTTAAAAAGAAGAGCACTATTATGACTTCCAAAGCCAAACAATACGGCACATTATACGAACAAAGATTTATAGCAGAAGCACTTAAAAGAGGGCTTCACGTTAGTGAGGCAAAAGGGGACTACATGCCCTACGACTTGGTTGTAGACAGCGGAAAAAAACTTTACAGGATTCAAGTAAAAGGCACACAGCATCAGCAAAAACCCGGAACTTGTGAGTATGCGGTGACTACGGCAATGGGGGCAAGGACTTCCAAGAAGACACATTACCCCAAGGATTCATACGACCTGCTGGCAATCTGCGTAGACACTGGGGACGCACGCATCTGGTATTTGATACCTAAAGACAAAATAGGCAACAGGTTGTCCGTAAAGTTATTTCCCAATCCGACCAGCAAGGGACAATGGGAGAAGTATAGACACGGATGGGATTTAATTTGCTAGGTGTTACCTAGTAATCTAGAATAAAGGAGTGAAACGCAAAATACTCATCATGGGTCTGCCCGGTTCGGGAAAGACTACGCTGGCTGAAAAGCTGGTGCCCAAGATTAACGCAGCTTGGTTCAACGCCGATGCGATACGTCAGGATATATACTCAGAACTTGGATTTACACCCGAAGACCGGCTCACCCATGCCAAAAGAATGGGAAAACTTTGCGAATGGGCATCCCTTGGGGGAGGCTATGCTATAGCAGATTTCGTATGTCCCACAAAGGAAGCTCAAGAAGCATTCAATGCAGACTTTACCGTGTGGGTAGACAGGATTCGTGAGGGCAGGTACGAAGACACGAACAAAATGTTCGAACCCCCAGCCACTCCTGATGTTCGACTGACTGAAGGTACTCCCGATGAATGGGTAGAACAGGTAATTGAAGAGCTTAATAAAACGGAACAGTGGGATAACCAAGCTCCGACCGCTCTTCTGATTGGGAGGTACCAGCCGTTTCACAAGGGTCATAAAACCTTGGTTGCTGAAGCACTTAAAAGAACAGGACAATGCTGTATTGCATTAAGAGATGTGGGCGGAACAAATGACTCCAATCCATACAACTTTGAGCAGGTAAGAGAAAATATTTTATCCGCATGTGTGGAGTTTGGAGACAAGATTAAGGTAGTCGAGCTTCCCAACATAACTGACATATTCTACGGCAGGGGAGTGGGTTACAACATTGAAGAACTTGTTCTAGATAAAGAGATACAGAAGATTTCAGCTACTAAAATACGGGCGGGAGAGATTGGAACTGACGGTAAATTATTGGGCATGAGGCCAGTGTAATTATGAAAAAGAAAACCATGTGTTGCTGCCAAAAGAAAGCGCAAAATGCAAAAATGAAACTTAACCCCCATTTGCGAAATGCCAAAAGGAAGAAAAAAAGCTAAGAAGAAGTCTCCAGCAAAAAGAGATGCCTGTTACTCCAAAGTAAAAAGCCGCTACAAGAAATGGCCTTCGGCTTACGCTTCTGGCGCTTTGGTTAAATGCCGTAAAGTTGGAGCCAAAAACTGGGGAAACAAATCTAAGAAGAAAAAGAAGTAATGGCAAAAGAAGGCTTAAAGAAATGGTTTTCACGCAATGGCGGCAAGGGCTGGATTGATTGTAAGACTGGAAAACCTTGCGGCAGAAAGTCAGCCAAAAAAGGTAAAAGCAAAAGACCTTACCCAGCGTGCAGACCTACCAAAGCCCAGTGCAACTCAAGCTCAAAGAAGAAAAAAGGACCAGCAAGAATTTCATGGAAAAAGAAAAAGAAATAAATCTAATCAAGGAGGAAATAAGGATTTGGTCAAAAGAAGTCCTTGAAATTCCAGAAAGTAGATTTGGAGGCTTGCCGCCTTGTCCTTACGCCAGACAAGCTTGGGCAAAAAATAAGGTGAGAGTGCATGTAGTCTCTGATCTGGGCGATTGCTTAACGATAAAAGACATGTGCCCGGATGACGATTCGCTGGATGTTGTTGCATGGACTGGCTACGAATCCATGTCGGCTGACGATTTTGACACTTGGCAAGACGAGCAAAATGAAAAGCACAGCGGCAAATGGCTGCTTGGTTTTCACCCAGATCATCCAGAGGACGAGGATGCCGGAGAGTTTGTAGGGAATGATGCGCCTGAGTACGGAATTATTTTAATACAGGGTCTTACGCACTTATCGAAAGTGTCTAACACGCTTTTTAACAGGGGTTACTACAACAGTTACCCTAAATCTGAAATAAAACTCATAAAAAGGAGGAACGAGTTATGCCACCAAAAAGAAAAAGAAAAGCTATCAAAAAGAAAAAATCCGTAAAGAGGAAGTAATTCTTAATGCCTGCAAAAAAGAAAAAACCGTGCAAACCCACCAAGGGCAAGCGGTTCGCCAAACGAGTTAAGGGCAAATGCAGATCATACGGTCAAGCAGGTAAAGCCAAGGGCGGCGGAGATAGGATAAGGCCTGGCACTAAAAAAGGAGATGCTTATTGCGCGAGAAGTGCAGGCATAAAAAAGTGCAAGAAGCCTCCTTGTGCCAACGCCTTATCCAGAAAGAAGTGGAAATGCCGAGGCAAGAAGTCTATGAAATGAGAGTAGGCGACCCTGAGCAGATTAGGCATTTTCAAGATGAACTTGATAAGCTTATTAGGCGGTACAGGCATGAGTATAACATAACTTATGCGAGCGTGATAGGTATATTGTTTGCCTGTGCGCAGTTGCTGGTGGAAGAATCTAAGAAAGGTAAAAGCGATGGCGAGAGTCTACAAGAAGGGTAAGAAGAATTCGGAGTACAATTACCACGGTAAACCCGAGCAGATCAAAAGGCGTTCAAACCGGAACAAGGCTAGGCGTAAGGCCAAATGCAAAAAAGGGCAAGAGGTTCACCACAAGGATATGAACCCGAACAACAACAAGAGGAGTAATCTTAAATGTGTTTCAAAGAAGAAGAATCGGAGCATTCAGCCGAAGAGGAAACGCCGTACCACGAGCAAATAGATGCTTTCACCATTGAGTTAGATAACCTTATAACAAGGTATCGCAATGAATTTGATCTTCATCTTGAAACCCTTATCGGCGCTCTTGAAATGGCAAAGACCGTTCTTTTGCAACCGATGGAGATAGATCTGGGGAGCGAGATGCTAGATGAAGACGATAGCATTGATATTGATTAGTGGGTATAGCTCTTGGTCGTCTTGGTGCTGGAGTGCCCCACGACCTTTGCAATATCCTCTAGCATAACCCCAGCGTCGTAGAGCCGGGTGGTAAAGTTATGCCGTAAACAATGGAATGATTTTCCATAAATTAAAAGTTCACCAAGTATTCTTGAGTAGTATGTACTGAGCTTTGCTCGTTTCTTGGTGTTTGAAATAGTCTTTTGAGCTTCTGGGAAACAGAAAGTCTTGTGCTCTTTCCTGATAGACTGAAGACAGTCGATAAGCTCTTTGCCCCCAAACAGTTCATGACCCAACGGTATCTGAACCCGCTTGTCTCTTTTCAAGGTATGTATGATCATGTGCTTGCTTGAAATGCTATCCCATTCCAACCGGCAAATGTCACCAAGCCTGAGTCCAGTCCAATAGGATATGATTGTCGCCTCCCTGAAGAAGTAAGGTGCGCAGTCTATGATCTGTTTGTATTCCCATTGGGTGAAAGGAACGCGCTCCTCAGCTTCCTTCTGTTTGTGCTTCAACAAGCTTTTGTCCACCTTGACTAAGGCGGCGGGGTTGGTTTGCATGTATCCTTTTGCCACGCAGTATTTGAAAAGACTGTTAAGGGCTGTGTGTCTTAGGTTTTTATTGCTCAGGGTTGTGCCGTCGCGACGATTTAGAAAGTCGTACAAGTGCTTGGAGTTAACGTCGGCTATGCTCTTTTTGTCGTACTTGTAGTCTCTGGAGAACTGCCGATAAATTGCGTCATAGGTGGTTATCGTATTAGGGGACGCAGAAAGCTTTCGTTTGTGGGCTTCGTACTCCCTTACAACATCCAAGAACTTCTTGGGTTTTCCGAGAGTTAGTTTTGTGTATACCTCATTGGACAGGATGTCTAGCTTTGCAGCCCGCTCCATTTCCTCAATCTTGAGTTCTCGGACTAGTAATTTCGCTTCGGATAATTGGGTAACACCAAGCGATGTTGACCTTACTCTACCTTCCCTGTCTGAGTATCTGACGGAATATATTCCGTTCTTGTTTTTAATTAATTTCACTCGAAATACCTATAATATTCCTAGGTAACACTGGTCAAGTCTTTACTTTGCCACAAGTGCCTTACGTCGTTTGCGTGAAACTTAGTTCTGCATTTTACGAATGTAAAAATTTGTTCACCTACGAAGTTCGCGGTTTTGTCATTCACATGCGTTTGAGTTGCAATGACTTTATGGTAATCCAATCCTTCAATTCCCAAGGGCTTGATTCCTATGGTTGCTCTTTTTACCGCTTTAGTCATGGAGGGTTGGGATATTTTTCTTTTATGCTTTTGTATAAGTCCTGCGATAATTTCAATCGAGATACCTCCGGTAGGTTCGACAAATTGTTTTGGAGCGGGACGTTTAATTTGTCTAATTGTGTTTTGAATTTGTTTTCTCGCTTCCGCATACACCTTGATTTGATCGGT
>MDTG01116832.1_pt1 | contig 41449 bp, 35 predicted proteins | sample 811421 | NCBI WGS metagenome assembly MDTG01 (sample SAMN05326645, study PRJNA326480) | marine metagenome | isolation source: seawater | place: Pacific Ocean: South East | collected 2011 | reverse complement strand
TCTGCCATCATGTGGCTGAGATTGGCAAGCGTAAAGGATTTCCCAATGCCACCTTTGCCATAAATGGCAATGATTTGAGTTTTTGAGGTGGGTTCACCTTGTTCCTCAGCTGCCTGCAAGTCGGCAAGGTCCATATGCGCCTCTTCGCGCAGTCGTTTATCAAAATCTTTGAGATTTGGGACTTCGTCTTTCACGCAACGTCCTTCCAATTGAGCATCATTTTCAAGCAAGTTGGATCATCGAAAGCGATAGGATAAGCCTTACTCGCCTCACTAGCAGACATTTGGTGAGTGATCAGACCACCAAGGGAAAGTGCACTATTTTCAATAAGTGCTCGCGTTGCGATCATGTCTTCTTTCTGCCATTCAGCAGACACCCTTATTCTAGCCTCCTTCATAAAAGCAGGAGGAAATGCAAAGTTAAGTGGATCGGTATAAAACCCGGCAAGAACAATTTCACCGCCCTTAGCAATGCGACTTATAAGTTCGTTAAGTAAAGCTCCGTTACCTGATGCATCATAGATAGATTTATAGTCCCGCCTTGGATCTAGATCCGGAGCTGTTACCTCATATCCGTCCGCCCCTGATCGCCGCACTGGATCTATCTCCCAAACTACCGGAGCAGGTGCCCCGGCCGCAACAGTAAGTCGAGCCAACAAGCGCCCAAGTACCCCGTGCCCGACAATCAGATCAGGAACTTTATTTTGAAGACCAGCCATAGCATGGCGTGCCGTTGCAGCTAGCGCTAGTAGTGCACCTTCGGGCCCCATAGCCTTATCCAACTTTATTAAACGTTCCGATGACGTCACAATATGACGAGCAGACCCTCCAAAAAGTCCAAAAGCATCTTTAAAACAGTTAGCACCGGGAACGAAAACATGATCACCAACATGCAATACTGTTGAATTTGGAGCCTGCACGACCTCACCAAACGCCTCGTAGCCAGGCACTAGCGGATAGCCCATACCCGGGAAAGGGGGCATTTCACCCCTCCAAAATAGTTTCTCCGTGCCCGTGGAGATGGCAGAGTGAGAGATTTCAACCACGACATCATCTTGCTCTGGCGCCTTGAGCGCCAAGTCATCGAACGCCAAGTCGCGAGGCCCCTGCATAATTACGGCACGTGTTTGCAACATCCTCTCCCTTAATAAGGCCCGAAAGTATTAAAACATATTTGTGTCAGTTTAACCTTACAGTTTTACGTGTCAACAGAAATAGACACTCTGTGCACCGCCCTGCCTGAATTACTTCACAGAAACAACTGCTGAAGTGATAAATTTACGTGGAGCTTTAGGTGCAAAAACTGACTTAAATCCAACTTTGCGACACATTTCAGCAATTTGATTCGGAGATCGCGCCTTCCCCGTGCGCATAGCCATGGTATAAAAAGCGAAGTAAATATCACCAGCTCGATGCGGGCGATCTCCTCCACTCATTGGCTCCGAAATTATCAAGCGGCCTCCTGTAGGCAAAGCATTGTAGACGCTTTTTAGAAGCGTCATTACAGTTAAATCTGCGTGGTCATACAAAACGCGGATTAAGGTTATTACGTCAAACCCAATTGGAAGCAAATCATCACGAAAAGATCCCGGATGAAAGTTGATCCGATCGGTCATACTCTCCTCTTCCAGACGAGCTTGCGCCGAAGTCGCTACTTGTGGCAAGTCGTAAACGGACAAAGTAACACCAGTAAATTTACGTGCTACTTCTATAGCGAAGTTACCGGAACCACCTCCGATGTCTAGAACCTTCCAATGCGGCTTAAACGAGACCATTTTCAGGGTGTCATGTGCAACGAGCTTTTGTGAAGCCGCCATTAAATTTGAATAATTTTCGGTCACCTTTGCAGGTGCTCCATTGGATGCATTTAAAACATAAGGCCAGAACCGCGAAAGTTCCGTGTCAACTTCATCCCTTAAAAGCTCTATAGGGTTGGACATGTCACGATAAAAATGGGCGTGATGCCGGATCATGTCGGTAAGCCCTGGAACGCCCAGAAGGGAGGCACCCTTTCGGCTGAGAACATAAAATCTTTTTGATTTTAGTCTTATCAAGCCAAGTGCCACAGCGCCATTCATCAATATTTCGGCGCGTTCTTCGCTCAATGAATTATTAGAAGCTATCTGCGCAGCCGTACGCGGGCCATCAACAAGAGAATGAAGGATGCGCAGCTCCACCAGTGCCCAGAGCACTTGCGAGCTGACAAACCCCATCACTAGATCAAAAATAGCCTCACCTTCAGCCTTTGCAAATCTCTTGAGGATTGGCACACTGCTTGCCCAGAGTTGGAATTTTTCACTTCCAAACATTCTACTAAGCTTAAAGACACGCCAAGACCTTGACGCTTTATGACGAGCTTCTGACTGTACGATAGACATAGGTTAGGCCCGAGAAGTCGCCTTGACGTCCGGCATGATCTTTTTTGCTTGCATTGTAACCATTTGAGCTAATTGCGCCTCGCCAGGGCAGTGGGGAATAGATGCGATGGCCCCAGCAAGAATGTCCTTGAGTCGGCTCTTCGCGCCCAAAAGACCTAGCTCGGAAACGGCATTTGGCCTAGCATTAAGACTGTCTTGACCTGCCGGCTTTCCTAATTGAACTTCACTGTAAACCACATCGCGCAAATCATCGGCAACCTGAAAGGCCTCACCAATCCGCGCGCCCAATTCGAACCACGGCTCAGCCTCTTGGCCTGCTGCAACAGCGCCCATCTGAGTTGCCGCGACAAACAACGCACCAGTTTTAGACCTATGGTATGCAGATAGGTCAATTTCCGCCTCACTTTCCCAACCTTGCCCAGCACAAATTCCATTGGGCATGCCTGTTTGCCGAGATATAAGCCTTACAAGCTCGAGCGCCCGAGAGTTACTGCTACTTTTAGCCGAGACCAGCACCTCAAAAGCAAGCACAATCAAGCTATCACCTGTCAAAACGGCAAGTGGCTCTGAGAACGCGCGGTGTACGGACGCTTTTCCTCGGCGAATGTCCGCATTGTCAAAAGATGGGAGGTCATCATGGACAAGGCTCGCACAGTGTATTAATTCAAGTGCAGCCGCTGCTGCATCCGTCAAAGCTGGCTGGTCATCACCACATGCCATTGCGACCGATGTAAGAATTGTCGGCCGGATTCGAGCGCCCCCTGGAAACGTTGCATATTCCAGCGCAGCCATAAGATTTTCGGGCGCAGTATTCGACCTACTGAGCGCAATCGCGCGACTCATTGCGGCCTCAATACGCCCTGAGAGGCTCTTTTTTGGTAATTTTCCCAAAATATGTACCATTTTATTGACGGTTTACTGTAAATCATACTGGACACATTGGATTAATGAGTCAACAATTGAATTATGAACTTGTCAGTGATCCCAAATCGCACCAAAGGTCAGGCCGTCGTTGTAGGCTCTGGTATTGCCGGTCTAGCCACCGCTGTGCGACTAGCACATGAAGGCTTTGGCGTGACAGTTGTGGAGCAGCACGCTGCCCCAGGCGGGAAAATAAGAACAGTACCTTCCCAAGTGGGCCCAATAGATGCAGGTCCCACCGTCTTGACCATGCGGCCGGTATTTGAGGAACTTTTCAAATCCATCGGAGAACGACTGGAACATCATCTCACACTCATTCGACAAAAAATTCTTGCCCGGCATTGGTGGCCAGATGGATCCACGCTCGATCTCTTTGATGATTATGAAACATCGCAACAAGCGATATATGAATTTGCAGGATTGACGGGTTTCAGGGAATTTCAGAAGTTTTCCCAAAAGACTAGAAGGCTTTTTGAAACTTTTGACAAACCAATGATGCAGTCTGCCAAACCCTCACAATGGGATATGGCAAAACTAGTCGCTAAACAACCTTCGCTAATACGTGACATTGCGCCCACACACTCGATGGCAAGTAAGCTTAGTAGGCATTTTTCCGATCCTCGGCTAGCTCAATTGTTTGGGCGATACGCTACATATGTAGGGGGTTCGCCTTACGCATCTCCCGCGCTTTTATCGCTTATTTGGCAAGCAGAATCCAGCGGGGTATGGTGTGTCCAGGGAGGCATGCATGTTTTAGTCCAGAAACTAATGAAGCTTGCAATGGAGCGCGAAGCTGAATTTTTATTTAACACTAAAGTTAGAAAAATTTTGCTAGAGAACGGTGGCGTAACTGGTGTACTGCTTGAAAATGGCGAACAACGCAAAGCCGACTTCGTGGTTTTCAATGGTGATCCCAGAGCACTTGCTACAGGAGAGATGGGAGACGCTTTTAAAAAGGTAGCCGCAGAAAGTGTTCGCGATGAGCGAAGTCTATCAGCGCGTGTTTGGAGTTTTGCCGCAAAAGCCGAAGGTCCAGATCTCATTCATCATAATGTCTTTTTTGCGTCAGACCCAAAATCTGAGTTCGATGATATAAAAGCAGGCCGTATGCCTACGCAACCAACAATTTACGTATGTGCGCAAGATCGTGGGCTCAATGCAGAGTATCCCAAACAAGAGAGGTTTGAGATCATTCTGAACGCCCCACCTATCTCAAATGCGATCCATATCGAAGAGGAGTTCGAAACATGTCGAACTTTGACCATGAAAACACTAGAGAGTTTCGGCCTAAAATTCGAACCAACACCCAGCATACAATCGCTGACAACCCCCAAGGATTTCGAAGCAATGTTTCCCGCCTCGGAAGGATCACTTTACGGGCAGAGCCCACATGGTCTGAAAGCAGCCTTCCGGCGTCCATCGAGCCGAACAGAAATACCAGGTCTATATCTAACAGGCGGCGGGACCCATCCAGGCGCAGGAATTCCCATGGCAACGCTCTCCGCACGGCACGCGGTAGAGGCGATCTTGAAAGACCAAACTTCAACATCGCCGTTCCTCCCAACGGCTACGCTTGGTGGTATGTCGATGGCATCAATGCCACCGCCGACCGGGCAATCTCGATCATCGGATTCATAGGGTCCGTTTTTTCACCTTGGTATAACTGGTCGGGCCGGAAAAACCCTGAAAATCACGTTTGTATAAATGTCGCCACCTACGGTCCGGGTGGGCGGTTTACGATGACAGACAGAGGACAAAGCGCCTTGCGCCAATCCGAAACTTTGTTTCAGGTTGGCCCCTCTTCAATGTGTTGGGAGAAAGACCGCTTGATAATAAACGTTAATGAAATCGGCTCTCCACCTTTTATTTCCCGCGTAAAAGGGCAGATAATTGTAACACCAACGGCATTGACAAAAGTGGAACTCCCATTAAGCGATGATGGCGCGCATATTTGGCGTCCCTTTGCCCCCACCTCCCACATCAGTGTTGATCTAAATGGGAATGGCTGGCAGTGGGAAGGACATGGCTATTTTGATTCCAATTTTGGAATACGCTCTTTGGAAGAGGATTTCAGTTACTGGACTTGGGGCCGCTATCCAACGGGATTAGGTAGTACCTGTTTTTACGATGCGACACGCCTAGACGGTAGTGAATTAGCGGTAGCGATCCAGTTTGACGCAAAGGGTCATGCTAATGAAGCACCTTTGCCGCCTAAAGCACGCATGCGGCGTAGCCTGTGGGCAGTAGCGCGTGAAACCCGAGCTGATGCCGGATATAAACCAAAGCAAATCAAAAATATGCTCGATGCGCCGTTTTACAGCCGTTCTGCTGTAAAAACCCAACTGGATGGAGTTGAAACACTCGGTGTCCATGAGGCACTTGATCTTGTTAGGTTTCGCAGTCCTCTGATAAAGCCTATGCTTGCATTGCGGGTACCAAGACGGCCTGGTTGGACGTTTAACTAAAATTGGCTTCTTCTGGATTTAAGCGCCAGACTGCCAAGTTAAGCGCGCCCGCGATACTTACCCAAATAAGATACGGAATAAAAAGGCATCCAGCCAAAGCATTAACCATAAAGAAACTAACCATCGTTCCCGCAACGGATAACCATAGCCCTAAAAGAATATAAAAGCCTAGTTTAATCCGGCGGAGGCCAAAGAAAACCGGCGTCCAAAGCGTATTGAACGCAATCTGCAAAGCCCAGAAAGCAAGGCCTACCCCTCCATCTGGAGCGTTTGCAACAAGCGCTGCGGAGTAAGACATGCAAAGATAAAGCACTGTCCATGCCACTGGAAAAACCCAATCAGGCGGGGTCCAAGCGGGTTTGTTTAGAGCCTTGTACCACTCACCCGTTGGGAACAAGCCTCCAGTTGTACCCGCAGCAAAACAAGCAACCAGAAAAATGCAAAACAAGCCGATAAACATCTTTATTAAGTAGAGCGTACCTGTAGATTATTCAAGCCTGATACTTCTGCTGATCAACGTTGCGCAACTGCTCCATAGCGCCAAACAGTTTGTCGCTCCATTCCGGCACTTCTGGAATTCCCTTGGTTGCCGCATCAACAAGGAATTGCACTTCCGGCAATGGCTTTGCGTAAATAACTGCGGATTGCGGCATCAAAGAACCTGATATGGTACGCAATATAGACAATCCCATCCAGGCAAGCTTCTGTCTTTTTGATGTACGAGCGCGAATCGTCATTGTCTGATAACTTTGCTCGCGGATCACCCCAGCAATTCCAGCATAAATGAAACGTGCCGCGAAAATCCCAGGCCTACACCGCAATGGAAGCTTTGTAATGCCCGCTTCAGAGCGCAAATAAAGCCTCTCGCTTTCCACAACAAGACGGCGTACCATTTGCCGGACTGCCTTTGTGAATATCGGGTTCGCAAGAAATTCTTCAATATCAATTCCCGCATCCTCTAGCCACTCTATCGGCAAATATAGCCGGTTTTCCATAGCATCTTCGCCAACGTCACGAGCAATATTGGTAAGTTGCATCGCAACTCCCAGATCACAGGCTCGCGCCAATGCATTTCTATCCCTTACACCCATCAGAACGCACATCATCACACCAACGGCAGAGGCCACGCGAGCCGAATATGCTATTACATCTGAAAGCGTATTATAGCGCCGTGCATCCGCATCCCATTCCAGACCTTCGAGCAAAGCCTGTGGCAGTGCTTTAGGCATATTGGTCCCTTTAACCATATCAGAAAAAGCGCGGTCCACCGGCGAGTTAAGCGGATTACCGTCGTATGCTGCATCCAGACGAGATTGTAGCGCCTCAAGCGCAGGTCGCTTATCTGCCTTCAAATCCACCTCATCGTCAGCAAGTCTACAAAAAGCATAAAGCGCCAACGCCGGATTTCGAACTGATTTTGGCAAAGCCTTGGATGCAGCATGAAAGGATAAAGATCCATGCCGTATTGCCTCTTCGCAGTATGCCATATCCTTAGGGTCAATCATAAGTTTTCTTCCAATCTACGGCAGCGGGCACGAGCTGATTTAACACTTCTGATGAAGTGACAACGCTCGGGACACCTGCTCCAGGATGTGTTCCTGCTCCTACAAGATAAAGTCCATCAAATTCTTCGCTGATATTGTGTGGCCGAAACCAGGCCGATTGAAAGATTCGTGGCTCAAGCGAAAAGCCCGCACCATGCGGACTTAGGTAACGGGTTTTAAATGTGTCAGGTGTAAAAATCTTTGATGCAGAGAGATGTTTTTCAAATCCTGGGATAGCTTGTCGTTCCAAGAAGCGTGCAAGCTTTTTACGATAAGGCTCAAGTTGCTGTGACCAGTCTACCGGATCTGCTCCGATAAGATTTGGGACTGGCGATAGAGCATAGAATGTATCGCCCCCGTCCGGAGCAACACTTGGATCCGTCACCGATGGTCTATGTAGGTAAATTGACATGTCATCAGCAAGATGCTGTTTTTGAAAAATATCCTTTAGTAAACCGCGGTATCGCGGGCCATTCAGTATAGTATGATGGCCTACATCAGACCACATGCCAGCAGTCCCTTTGGTCCCAAAATACCAGACAAAAAGACCCATCGACCAACGTGCGGTTTTAAAGCGCTTGTCGGTCCAACGCGATTTGTGCTTTCTACGTAACAGTTGTCCGTAGGTGAAACCAGGATCTGCATTGGAAACAACAAGATCCGCGGAAACAATGTGGCCAGCCTTTGTTTTTACGCCTCTTATTTGGCGACCCTGGGTTATAATTTCATCAACCTCTTCACCCAGACGAATAGTACCAGCCTGCCCTTCAATTACGTGGCCCATGGCATCAGCAAGAGCTTGAACACCGCCCATTGCGTAATGCACACCAAACGCGCGTTCTAGATGTGAGACAAGGATATACATCGAAGTCACATTCACTGGATCACCGCCAATAAAGAGCGGATGAAATGATAAAGCCATGCGTAAGCGTGGATCCATTACTCGTTTCGCGGCATGGGCGTACACAGAACGGTCCGCTCGCAATAATGCAAAACCCGGAAGTTCCTTTACCAAACCCCAAAGCTTATTCATTGGCTTACGCCCCATGCCCTCGAAGCCAAAGGTGTAACGCGCTTCACTGTCTTTCAGAAATTTCTGATATCCCCTGAAATCGGAAGGGAATAGCCGTTTTATCTCATCGTCCATATCTTTTTCATCAGGAAAAAGCCGAAATTTTGTGCCATCTTCCCACCTAATCTCATAGAATGGATTACAGAGCCGCAAATCCACGTCACTATCAAAATTACGGCCGCAGTCTTTCCAAAGTTCGCGAAACACTTGTGGTACGGTAATAATAGTTGGGCCCAAATCAAAACGGTGCCCGTTTTGAGATATAGAAGAGCCCCGCCCTCCAAGACGATCAAGACGATCAATGACGGTCACCCGGTAACCCTTGGCTCCAAGCCGCATCGCGGCAGCCAATCCTCCAATACCTGCACCAACAACAACCGCATGCGCAGCGCTTTGGGATTTCGCCATTAAAGCGATGTTTGGGTCAAGGCGTGTCATTATTTATGTACAGTATAACTGTCCAGTTTGATTTACAACTCTTTCTTGATATGATTTTATGGGCAACGACACGCAAACGTATGTATCGAAGGGGACTGTTATTCAAGTTGTTACGATAAGCTTTTATCGCTTTGATACGCTCTTTTCACGGCTCTGGGCTTTTACTATGATGGGGTTTGCCCGCATAGCGTTTGCGCGTATGTCTGAAGTTTCTTTTTGGAAGCTATGTGGTTCAGGTACTGAGGAAGGCTTTACGCCTCGACCCAATACAGCAGTTTATGCAATACTATGCGTCTGGCCAAATCAGGAAGCTGCTGAACGTGTAATGCTAGAGGCCGCTATTTTTTCAAGTTATCGGCGAGTTTCAAATGAAAATTGGACCATTTTCCTTGGTACTACCTCCGTTAGAGGGGAATGGTCAGGTATGTCCCCGTTTCATGCAGAGCATGCCTTCAATGGCGGCCCGATTGCAGCATTAACACGGGCTACCATCAAGCCCTCAATCTTAATGAAATTCTGGGGGCGGGTTCCTGCTATCAGCAATGTAATCGGTAGCAACAAGGACGTGATGTTCAAGATTGGAATAGGAGAAGTGCCGTTTTTTCAACAGATTACTTTCTCCATATGGCCAGATACTCAAAGCATGGCAGCCTTCGCCCGTCATGAAGGCCCGCATGCACGAGCTATTCAAGCTGTTCGAGAAGGGCTATGGTTTCAGGAAGAGCTTTACGCGCGCTTTAATGTGATTCGGACTACAGGCAGTTGGAATGGAGATGATCCGCTAAATAATAGTGAGCTGCTATGAGTGTAAACTTTCCTTTCTCTGCAATTGTCGGTCAAGAGCAGATGAAGCTCGCCATGATCTTAACAGCCATTGATCCAACGATCGGCGGCGTATTAGTCTTTGGAGATCGAGGGACAGGAAAATCGACGGCAGTGCGGGCTTTAGCGGCTTTATTACCAGAAATTTCCGTTATTAGGGATTGCCCAGTTAACTCTGAATTCGCAAAAGATGTACCAAATTGGTCTGCAAATAGAGTCAGAGAAAAGCACATGCGTGAAACGCCTGTTGTGGATCTACCTTTGGGTGTTTCAGAGGATCGCGTTACCGGAGCCCTAGATATAGAACGTGCCTTAACAAAAGGAGAAAAGGCCTTCCAACCCGGTCTTTTGGCGAAGGCCAATCGCGGATACCTTTATATTGATGAGGTTAATCTCCTTGAGGATCATATCGTTGACTTGTTGCTTGATGTTGCACAATCGGGTGAAAACCTTGTTGAACGCGAGGGTCTGTCTATACGGCACGCTGCAAAATTCGTGCTCATTGGATCCGGCAACCCCGAGGAAGGAGAACTCCGCCCGCAATTACTAGACAGGTTCGGGCTTTCAGTAGAAGTTACTTCACCAACTAATATTGAGGACCGAATTTCCGTTATCGAAAGACGTGATTCTTTTGAACGCAATAGGAAACGTTTTATCAATAAATGGAAGCCTGAAGATAAAAAGATCAGGGAAGGTATTCTTAAGGCACGTAATAACTTGAAATCTATTAAAACAGGTAAGAAAATTCTCAGGGACTGCGCAGATTTATGTTTGACGCTTGGAGCCGATGGTTTGCGAGGTGAACTCACGTTGTTGCGCGCGGGCCGCGCATTAGCCGCTTACGAAGGAATAACTTCCTTGGAACGTGCGCATTTAAAGGCGATTGCGCCGCTTGCGCTGTCTCACCGTTTACGCCGAGATCCTCTTGATGAAGCCGGTTCAGGAACAAGAGTTAATCGTGCTACGGCCGATATTCTTGGATGAATAGAGGCCAAGAAATATGGCTTCAGGTAATCGCAGCACTGCACCTTTTGGCTATTGATCCTAATGGACTGAAAGGGGTGACCTTCCGATTACGTGCGGGGCCCGTCAGGGATAAACTCCTTTCACATATTCACAGTATTGCTGTTTCGACTACAAAACTCCATCCAAACATGACTGACGAGCAGCTGTTTGGTGGAGTGGATGTGATAGCTACATTAAGTAAAAGTCGTCTGGTCACTACAGATGGACTGCTGCAGAAATCTGGATGGTTTGAACTTAGCATGGCTGAGAGATCCTCACTTCAAACTGCCGCGCGCCTATGTCAAGCGCTTGATCAGAACCTGATCAGCCCACTGATTTTACTTGATGAGGGGATTGATGATGAACGATCCCCGGACAGTCTGAGAGAAAGGCTCGCCTTTTATTTTGACCTCTCCGAAGTGCGGCATGCAGATACGGACTTTGATAGCGTTGATGCACTTCAAGAAATCGGGGAAGCGAAGTCCGTGGTTAACGATATGCGAAAATTAGTATTGCTGGCGGAGCAATTTGGTATTTCCTCTGCGCGCGGACCGCTTCTCGCCCTTTGCACAGCAAAAGCCAATGCAAAAGCGAACGGTCGTAAGATGGTCAACAACGAAGACTTAGAAATTGCTGCTGAACTTGTTTATCCCAGCCGGGCCACCCGCCTTCCAGAACCACCAGAAGCCTCTGAACCGCCCCAGTCAACTGAAATGCAGCCAAAAAATGATAATGAAAACGAGAAAAAAAGCGGAGAAATTGAACTTCCTAATGAGCTCCTGATTGAAGCAGTAAGAGCACTTTTACCGTCTGATTTCCTTGAAAAACTCAAAATGCAAAAGACCCATTTGAAAAGCAATGGAGTTGGCTTTGGCACGCAAGCAAAAAGTAAAACTCGGGGTCGGCCGCGACCATCACGCCAGGGAAAACTAGATGGTCAAAATCGAATAGATATAGTTGCAACTTTGAGGACCGCAGCACCGTTGCAAACAATTCGTAAAATAAAAACAAAAGCAATTCGGCACGTTCTTATCTATCCCGATGATATTCACGTAAAACGGTATGAAACACGTTCTGAGCGTGTTGTTATTTTCGCTGTTGACGCTTCAGGCTCTGCTGCTCTGTCAAGGTTGTCTGAAGCCAAAGGCGCCGTAGAACTTCTTCTCGCTCAAGCTTACTCACGCCGCGATTATGTGTCGCTTATAGGCTTTCGAAATACCAATGCGGAAATTTTGCTTCCGCCAACAAGATCCCTTGTCCAAACGAAGCGCCGCCTTGCAGAACTACCTGGCGGCGGTGGTACGCCAATGGCAATGGGAATAAAAGCGGCGGGTGAGATGGCGTTATTAACGGCCTCGCAGGGGAAGACACCTCTAATCGTAATTCTGACAGATGGACGGGCCAATATTACACTTGATGGGAAGCCAGATCGCACTCAGGCCATAGAACAGTGTCATCAATTAGGTCGCTGGATCGCTGTTTCTGGCTTCAAATCTGTCGTATTGGACGTAGGGAAATGGCCCAATAAAGTACTTGCGCATATTGCCAGAGATATGCAGGCAGCTTATTTCGCTCTTCCAAGGGCAGATGCCCAAGTGATCTCAAAAACAATAGGAGCTGAGCTTGAGTTGTAATGGAGTGGGAGCGGCATAGGGCACATTGGCCCAATAGTAATTTTTCTATTTTCGTTGAGGCTGCCACGCACCTCTGGCACGTCCAGCAAGCTGGCCGAGGTCCTTCCCTCCTCCTACTACACGGAACTGGAGCCTCGTCACATAGCTGGGACGGATTGTTTCAGCTTTTTTGCGATGACTTTTCTGTCACAGCCATTGATCTACCAGGGCATGGTTTTACGCGCATTGGCACAAAGCAACGCAATAGCCTAACTAATATGACGTCCGATATCATAACACTTTGCAAGGCTCACAAGATCGCCCCAGATTATATCATTGGGCACTCAGCAGGCGCTGCTATTGCGATGGAGATGTCTAAAACATTGCATTTCAAGGGCGTAATAGGAATCAATGCTGCCTTAAGTAAATTTGGCGGAATAGCAAGCTGGGCTTTCCCCATGATAGCTAAAATAATTGCACTAAATCCGTTTATTCCCAGTTATCTAGCAGGATTAGGGCGCAACCCTTTAAGAGTCGAAAAGCTCATGAGAGAAACTGGCTCAAAGCTAAGTGATGTCCAATTGTCCCGCTATAGAGCCTTATTTCAAGACCGCAATCACGTAGAAGGAACACTGTTGATGATGGCGCAATGGAACCTTGATAGGCTTTTACTGCGTCTTGACGAAGTCAACACTCCCACCCTTCTCATTGCTGCGGAACGAGACCGAACTGTCTCCCCTAAAGTTTCACAAGAAATTTCCAAAAAGCTGGTCCATGCCGAAGCCCTGCTCCTACACGATTTAGGCCACTTGGCCCATGAGGAAAATCCAGCGCTCCTGCACCTAAAAATTAATGAATTTATAGCAAAAACTCAATCAGGTTTATAATAACCTACAATATCTCCGTCAGTGGTTACTCCGAGACCGTTCAAGAGCCGATTAACATAGTTGAAATATCCAATTATCTGGTTGGCCTCTAAAATCTCACCATCGTTCACACCCACCGCTTTTAACTCATCAATATCTGCTTCGCATATTTCCCCAGGAGAAACAGTCAGCTTTTCTGCATATCTAAGTATGGCTAGCTGTGCTCCCTCAAAAACTTGCTCCGGAGCATGGTCTTTAAATGCAGATTCAATCTGTTCCGCCTTTTTGTGATCAGCTATAAGATGGCAAGCATTCGCCCAGTGATTTGAATATGAATAGGAACAGTTATTCAGAGTTGAAACGTAGGAACTTATCACTTCCTGAAACCACATGGGAATGGTATTTTGATCATCGTGGAGACAGGCGCGATAAAGAGTAACATGTCCATTCATTGTGCTAGGTCGAAGAGAATGCACACGCATTACATTATCAACCGTACCATGAGGTGTCCGTGCAAAATCCAACGCTTTTTTGAGAAAGTCGTCCGCATCTTCATCTGAAATCATTTTTATCCATGCAGACATGTCTGACCCCCTGCTAAATCATTTGAAATCTATTCTTTTGTTTTCTCTAGGCTATCATAGGTGAATCTTTACTAAATGCACTTCTTTGGTATTAATTTTCTTAATCTCAAGCCATGTTTATTTTAAGATTATTGGCTTTTATTTTCCATGCAAGCCCTTTATCCGAAACAAACAACAATAGCTTATTATCAGAGATAAATTTGAAATTAATTTTTATGAGATTGCATCAAGAGTTTTCCTTTGCCACAATTATTGTCAGTAAATTCTTTTTAGGGGATATCGCAGATGGCTTACGCTAAAGCTGAAAAATTAGACCAAAGTAAGATTCCAGTGATCGACATAACTCCACTGCGAGATGGGTCTGATCCTAATGGCGTTGCTTCTAAACTTCACGCCGCGAGTCAAGGACTAGGATTTATCTACATAAAGGGTCACGGTATACCGGAAAGCCTCATAGAGGCATCCAGAAAATCTGCCTTAGATTTTTTTACCAAATCTGAAACCTACAAAAGTAAAATACAGATTTCAGATAACCATCGAGGTTGGCTAGGACAAGGAGGCGCTAAAATGAAGGATGGCTTTCGGCCTGACCTTAAAGAGAGTTTTATTTGGGGACAACAAGAATCAGATCCTAAAAGTATTGACAACCATCCCTTAAGAGGCGCTAACAAATGGCCTGAAAATCTTCCTGAAATGCAAAATCTCTGTATGCAATATTTTCAAAGTGCTCATGAAGTTGCCCACAATTTAATGCGGGCCTTCGCACTGGGACTAAATTTGGACGAAACTTTTTTCTTGCGAACGGCCTCCAGACCTTTGAGCAGAGCATCTTATGTGTATTACCCGGCACAGCCAAAAGATATGGGTGAGAGTCAGTTTGGAGTTGGGCCTCATACTGATTTCGGGGTGTTGACTGTTTTGTGTCAAGACAACGTCGGCGGTCTTCAGGTACAAGATATAAACGGTGATTGGCTACAAGCCCCCCCAATTGCCGGAACCTTAATTGTGAATGTGGCGGACCTGTTATCAAGATGGACTGATGGAGCTTATAAATCTACACCTCACCGTGTGGTAAACAGTTCTGGTAAGGAAAGGTTATCAATCGTACTAGCGTTCGACCCAAACCCAGAAACTAAAATAGATGCTAGAGAAGTATTTGGCGCAAATTATTTCCCAAAAGAAGAGGCCACGACATGCGGCGAATACCTTCTTTGGCGATTCAATAAGGCTTTTTCTTATCGCAAAGCTGACAGTTCATCTAAAGCGAAATGACCCCGGGCAGATTAAGTCCGTTCTCGCGAGCACAAGCTCTTGCCTCTTCATATCCTGCATCCGCATGACGCATCACACCCGAAGCTGGGTCATTCCACAAAACACGAGCTATGCGCCGCGCAGCATCAGCTGTGCCATCAGCACAAATGACCATACCCGCGTGCTGGCTAAAGCCCATACCGACCCCACCACCATGGTGCAAAGACACCCATGTAGCACCCGAAGCAGTATTGAGCAGCGCATTTAGCAAAGGCCAGTCAGATACAGCGTCAGAACCATCCTTCATGGACTCTGTTTCTCGATTTGGTGAAGCAACTGAACCGCTATCTAAATGATCACGTCCAATCACTACTGGCGATGACAGTTCACCAGATCGCACCATTTCATTAAAGGCAAGTCCAAGCTTATCCCTTACACCTAGACCGACCCAACAGATGCGAGCAGGAAGACCCTGAAAAGAAATCCGTTCGCGAGCCATATCAAGCCAATTATGAAGATGCGTATCATTAGGAAGAAGTTCTTTTACTTTCCGATCCGTTTTGTAAATATCCTCTGGATCACCCGAAAGTGCCGCCCAGCGGAATGGACCCACACCTCTACAAAATAAAGGGCGTATATACGCAGGAACAAACCCAGGAAATGCGAAAGCATTTTCTAAACCCTCTTCGAGTGCTACCTGGCGGATGTTATTGCCATAATCTAATGTGGGCACGCCCATGTTCCAGAAATCCACCATCGCAGCCACATGAATTTTCATAGAAGCGCGCGCTGCCCTTTCAACAGCTTTTGGATCTCGTTCACGCCGTTCTATGCATTCAGCCAGACTCCAGCCAAGTGGTAAATATCCATTAAGAGGGTCGTGCGCACTGGTTTGGTCAGTCACAATATCGGGCCTAACTCCTCTCCTTACCAATTCCGGAAAGACATCCGCGGCGTTCCCTAAAACACCTACAGATTTGGCCTTTCCTGATTTAGTCCAGTGTTCAATCCGAGCCAACGCTTCATCAAGATTATCCACGCGTTCATCGAGGTACTTGGTTCTAAGCCTAAAATCTATGCTTTCGGAATTGCATTCTACCGCGAGGCAACAGGCGCCGGCCATGACAGCCGCTAAAGGTTGCGCCCCTCCCATACCACCAAGTCCACCAGTCAGAATCCAGCGACCATTCAAATTGCCATCGTAGTGTTGTTTGCCAGCTTCCACAAAGGTTTCATAAGTTCCCTGAACAATCCCCTGTGTGCCAATATAAATCCATGACCCAGCTGTCATCTGACCGTACATGGCAAGGCCTTTTTTATCCAGCTCGTTGAAATGATCCCATGTAGCCCAATGAGGCACCAAATTTGAGTTGGCAATTAATACTCTTGGCGAATCTTTATGTGTTTCGAATATTCCAACTGGCCTCCCAGACTGGACGAGCAATGTCTGATTTTCTTCCAAAACCTTCAGGTTTTCGATGATCTTATCAAAGTCCTGCCAGCTCCGCGCTGCGCGGCCAATACCTCCGTAAACCACCAGCTCATGGGGATTTTCAGCAACGCCCGGGTGCAGATTGTTCATTAACATCCGCATTGGAGCCTCCGTCATCCAGCTTTTTGCTGTAATATTACTTCCCGTTGCTGGATAGACGTCACGGATGTTTTTGCGGTTAATCATGGGTATGTCCTTCTTAGAACAGTTGCTAATATTTGGAAATTCAGCTGTAAGGATTTTATTCCAGTAATTACGCCGTGGCTATCTGATGTTTTCATGCGTCTAATTCCGGGATTGTACATGAAACTAGCGCTGAAAATTCATCTGAGCCAACAAGACGTGATGCAGTTTCAATTTCATCCGCCAAATGCCTGTCTGATTCAAGAGATGGCACAGTTTCGCGCAAACGTCCAATACAACCTCTCAAAGGCCCACTCGTCTTTAACGGCAAGCGAAATTCTACACCTTGCGCCGCACACAATAGTTCAATGCCAACAATCTTCTTGAGGTTTTCAACCATTTTTGAAAGCCTAAAGGCTCCATGCGCAGCCATAGAGACGTGATCTTCCTGATTGGCAGATGTGGGCGTGCTATCCGTAACACAGGGATTGGCCAGATGTTTATTTTCGCTCATCAGTGCAGCGGTAGTCACTTCAGCGACCATATATCCTGAGTTTAACCCTGGATTTTTGGTTAGAAACGGGGGAAGGTCAAATGACAAAGCCGGATCAACCATTAGTGCCACTCGGCGTTGAGATATAGAACCAACTTCGGATACGGCCAGCGCGATCATATCCGCAGCAAAACCAACGGGCTCAGCGTGAAAATTACCACCGGAGACTATTTTACTTATACCAGTTAAAACCAGTGGATTATCTGTGGCGGCATTTGCCTCTATCCGAAGGGTTTGTGCAGCTTGTCGCATCACATCCATGGCAGCACCTGTCACCTGAGGCTGGCACCTGATACAATAAGGATCCTGAACTCTTGTGTCCTCCTGACGGTGACTTTCCCTGATTTCTGATCCAGCCAAGATTTCCCTCATGGCGGAAGCCACCTCAATCTGACCTCTATGGCCTCTCAGTGAGTGAATTTCTGGCTGCAAGGGCGCCGTAGACCCCATGACCGCGTCCGTTGAAATAGCTGAGACGATCAGCGCGGATTTTGTGACTTTCCAAGCTTCAAAAAGACCCGCCAAAGAAAAAGCGGTAGAAAATTGCGTGCCATTTATCAGCGCGAGACCTTCCTTAGGACCTAAGGTGAGGGGGATTAATCCCGCCTTGGATAGAGCCAAACCACCTGGCATCACATTGCCTTTGTATTCAGCTTCACCTTCTCCAATGAGTACGGCAGTCATATGTGCAAGCGGAGCGAGATCACCTGATGCTCCAACAGAACCTTGTGATGGAATAACAGGCGTTACTCCACTGCGCAGGAGGTTTTCCATTAGCTCAATTACTTCCCAGCGCACTCCCGAAGCTCCTCTACCAAGCGAGAGAAGTTTCAGCACAAGAATCAGTCTCGACATTCGGGTTGAGATCGAGGGCCCAACACCACAACAGTGCGAGAGTATTAGGTTGCGCTGCAGTAAAGACGTGTCATCAGACGCAATCTTTAGGTTAGCGAGTTTACCAAAGCCAGTATTCACCCCATATACTGCGATGTCACCTTTTGCAGCAGCTTCTATCTGCACTGCCGAATTTTCAACCTGTGCCCTGCAATCAGGATCTAGTTTTATTGATGCACTTTGTCGATAAATTCGATAAAGATCATCCAAAGAAACAGTCTTCGGGGCAAGGGTAAACATACTCAAATCTTCCCTCCCTTGATGCGCCTGTGTAATGGGTTAAATCCGATACGATATGAGAGTTCCGCGGGATGCCGTACATTCCAAATTGAAAGATCCGACTGCATTCCTATTTGCAAGGTCCCTTTGTCCTTCAGACCAAGCGCATATGCCGCATTTCTTGTCGCACCTAAAAGTACCTCTTCTGGCGTCATACTGAAAAGTGTACAGCCCATGTTCATTGCCAAGAGGAGTGACGTCATTGGTGACGACCCTGGGTTGGAATCCGTTGCGATCGCCATTGGAACCTTATACTTTCGAAACATTTCGATAGGCGGTTTCTGTACTTCGCGGAGGGTATAAAAAGCGCCTGGCAAAATAACTGCTATTGTGCCAGCAGCCGACATAGCAACAACTCCAGCTTTATCCAAATATTCAAGATGATCCGCTGACAAAGCGCCGTAATCAGCAGCAAGCTTTGCCCCACCAAGATTAGAGAGCTGTTCAGCGTGAAGTTTTATGGGAATTCCAAGTTCTCTCGCTAAGTCGAATAGTGGAACAAGTTCGGAGGGTTGAAATGCAATTCCTTCGCAGAAGGCGTCAACACTATCGACCAGTCCTTCTTCAACGGCTTCGCGAAATGTCGGAAGGCATACCTCTGAAATGTAGGAAGACGCCCGGTTTTTGAATTCCGGTGGTATGGCATGAGCACCAAGAAAGGATGTAATTACATCTATGTCACACACCTCCCCAATCTTGCGCGCAACGCGTAGCATCTTTAGTTCCGTTTTCTTGTCCAAGCCATATCCAGACTTTATTTCTATAGTTGAAACGCCTTCGGCCATAAGTGCTTCAACACGCGTTAGTGCATCTAGATATAGAAAATCCTCACTCGCGCCTCGGGTGGCTGAAACAGTAGAAATGATTCCTCCACCTGAGCGTGCCACTTCTTCATAGCTGGAACCTGTCAGACGCATTTCAAATTCCTGAGCTCGATTCCCCCCGTGAACAAGATGCGTATGACAGTCAATAAGCGCAGGCGTCAGCAGCCGCCCACCCAAATCAATTGGATCTTCCGATGAATACATATGGGGTAAATCTGCTTTTGGCCCAACCCACTGAATGAAACCCTTTTCTACGACCAGCGCCCCGCACTCCAAAAGGCCGTAGGCATTTTTCCCATCTTCCATGGTTGCGATTTGGCAATTCCAAAAAACATGCTGTGTCATAATTTGCTTCCGGCGCACGATCAACAACTTGCATTCGATAATGTATGATTTTATATCATTTATGTCTATACATAATATGAGATTGTAATGTACATTTTTGCTAACAACGTGCGGTTGTGCAACGACTGGGCGACTAATGTGAGGGTCTGCGTTACTGACGGCCACATCAGTGAAATAGATTTGGAAACCCAAGCTTTACCAAACGATATTCGGGTTGATACTCTTTTGCCCGCAATTCCCAATCTACATAGCCATAGTTTTCAAAGGGCAATGGCAGGGATGACAGAATATCGAGCAAAAAATCGCGAAAGTTTTTGGACATGGCGCGACCTAATGTTCAGTTTTCTAGAACATCTCATGCCGGAAGACATTATGGCAATTGCGGCTATGTCCTTTCTGGAAATGCAAAAGGCTGGCTATGCTTCAGTCGGGGAATTTCACTACATTCATCATGCGCAAAGCGGGAAGCCTTATGCGAACCCAGGCGAGTTATCTCACAAAATCATGGAGGCCGCTTACATAACCGGCATTGGGCTTACACATCTACCGGTATTGTACACTTATGGCAGCGAACGGCGCGATACCCTGGTCGGAGGGCGGCTGCGATTCGGAAATACCCTGAACCAATTTGAAGAACTCTTCTCAGAAATAGAAAATGGCCTAAAGAACTTGTACCACGATGCACGTCTCGGGGTTGCGGCACACTCATTAAGGGCTGTTTCGCCAGACGATATAAATCATCTTGAGAGTATGTTTAAAAAAATACCCTTTCATCTCCACGTTTCTGAACAGGAAAAGGAAGTTAAAGATATTCAAGTAGCCTATGGTGCGAGACCCGTTGAATGGTTACTTAAAAATGCAGATATTAACTCAAGATGGTGTCTGATACATGCGACCCATATGACAAATTGGGAAACTCAAGCGCTCGCCAAGACTGGTGCGGTGGCAGGCCTTTGCCCGATTACAGAAGCCAATCTAGGCGATGGAATTTTTAATGGTACAAAATTTCTCAAAGCGGATGGGAGTTTCGGAGTTGGTTCAGATTCCAATGTTAACATTTCCCTGGCGGAAGAGCTGCGCACGCTGGAATACTCACAACGGCTTTTGCACAAAGAGCGGAATATGATGGTGAATGGAATAGGATCAATTGGTGAGTCTCTCTATTTGGGCGCGGCATCAGGTGGTGCGAAGGCTTTAGGTCGGCCATGTGGAACAATTTCAGTGGGAAGGCTTGCAGATTTGGTGGCGATTGACTCTTCTGATCCATCACTTTGTGCACTGTCAAATGACCAATTATTGGACGGTTTTACTTTTGCGGCAAAAGATAATGTTATCACTGACCTATGGTCTTCCGGCCGTCATCAGGTGCGCGATGGCCGTCATATTTCCGAAGAATACATCAAAAATCTATTTAGAAAAACAGTAAGTGATTTGAGGAGCCGACTGAATTGATTGAAAGCCAGAAAGTCTCTTACCAGGATATAAAAAAAACTATCCTGAGACGTATCCACAATAAATTTTGGGCTCCTGGATCTCTTATGCCAGGCGAAGTTGAATTAGCCGTAGAATTCGGCTGTGCGCGTGCAACGGTAAATCGTGCGATGCGAGAACTTGCTGAAGATGGCATGATTGACCGTAAACGGAAGGCGGGCACCCGGATCAAATCTGCTCCCAGTCGTCAGGCAAAGTTTGCAATTCCGCGAATTAGAGAAGAAATTGAAGCAATAGGTTCAGTTTACCGTTATGCCTTAACCAATCACGAACTACTTCCCGCTCCAGATTGGATTTTTGCGCGCATGGGATTGAATGAAGAAACACAGATGATTCATCTTAGCTGCATGCATTACGCCGGCAGTCGAGCGTTTCAATATGAAGATCGGTGGATCAATCTAAAAACTGTTCCAAAAGCGAAAATGCAAAGTTTTACAAAAATTGGACCAAATGAATGGCTTATCAAAGAAGTCCCCTTTTCAGACGCAGAAGTTACCTTCTCAACCGTAAATGCAGACGAAAAAATTTCTAAACTGTTGGGCGTACCATCTGGTACAGCACTTTTTACAGTTGAGCGGCTTACCTGGCTAAACAACGCTCCAATAACCTATGCGAAGCTATTTTTCCATGCTGGATATCAGATAACCTCACGCCTTTAACGAATTTAATATAACTTTCAAGTATAGGACAAGCGTCCGTTCTGATTTAGGCCTATGTCACTGGACGGGCTTTCAAAAATACGCGCTATTGTAGGATATTCGTAAAGAATCCTTGATCCACCAGGTAAGCGATTAGGGTGCAGCTGTCCCGATTCCCATAGTGCTTCACCATCAACAACAATGGTAGGATCAACGATGTTCAACGATATCTCTCCGGGAGGATATTCCCCACACGTATGAAAATGCAGAAGCCTGGGATTGCCAAAGGCACTACCACTCCAGCGTTCAAAACTTTCGGAGGCAGGAGCAGTAAATTGACAAGCCGGATGTATACCAGCGTGCCACGAGTGAACAAAATAGGGATCAATTCCATATTTTTTTGCAACAAATTTATAATGATTTTCGGCGGTGCTGATGTCTTCCTCGCAACCGCGAAACTCTGTTATACTATTTCCTTCGAAGTCAACAAAAAGCGTTTCTTTCAAAGCACAGGCATAGGGGGTATAATACTGCGATCCAGTTCCAACTAAAAACCCGTTCTGAGCAATTCTCCCACTAAAATGTAAGGTGGGCACAGGAGTAAATATCGACATCGGGAAACGCTTTATTCCAACTTCAACCAACACTTGTTCAGAATTTTTTATATAACCCGAGAAGTCTGTACCTGCAGGACAAGTAACGTGTATGGAAGAAGCATCTGCCATAACTTTATTAATTGCAGCCTTTAAAGCCTCAAATCCCCTGTAATCGGCAATCCCAAAATCCGATGCCAGCATATCAATGTCGATAGCATAGCTAATAATCTTACTAAAACTCTCGGAACCTAGACGAAACCTAATCTGGTCTCCTAATCGCGCAAGGAAAAGCGTATGATCAGCCAACCGCATGGCTTGAACGAGTTGGGGATCTGGGTTTTTCACTTCCGGATCGAATGCAATTTCTTTAAAGGTAACATGAAAACCTAGCGCTTTCGCATGCTTTGATACCAGTGACGGCAGCAGCGGGTCATAAAACGGCTGATCATTTGACTCATGCACAATCAGAAGGGACTGACCAGTCTTGCCCTTTGCACAATGAAAAAGAAGATTCTTTACCGCCTCTTTTGAAATTCTTTCAAATTTGCCCATGGAGCTTATCTTTCCGCCGTGCATATTTCGTCTACTTGCTATTTGACAACAATAAAAAGATTCACACTCGAGCTGGCAACTATTTTGAGTCTCCCCTTGAGATGACCTAAGAAACAAATCCCTCAAAAACGCAATCAAGCAGAGAACTGATCAAACGCTTCGAGTGCTTTGGCACTATATGAAATGGACGGGCCGCCACCCATATAACTGATCATTTCGAGCGCCTCGCAAAATTCATCACGCGTTGTTTGAAGTCGAACTAAGGATTTAACGTGATACGCGATGCAATAATCGCAATGGGTTGCAATGGCTATACCTAATGCAATAAGCTCCTTGCTTTTCTCGCTAAGTGCACCATTCTTTTTTGCTGCTTTGCCCATTGCGCCGAAACCTTCAAAAATCTGCGGGGCTGCCCCTTGATATTTTCCAGTATTTTCAATTGTTTCTTTTAAAAAATCATTCCAATTCATAATCTTTCTTCCTTTCCTTTGGTTTGAGGGCCATAAAAGACTCCATGAAACTCGAAGAGATGACGTGGTACGAAGTTCAAGCTTATCTTAAAAGATCTTGTGGTATTATATTGCCAACTGGTTCTGTTGAGCAACATGGGCCCTTGGGATTGATAGGGACCGATGCGATCTGTGCACGTGAAATCGCTTGGGAGGCAGGTCGCATATGTGATGCTATAGTCGCGCCAGAAATAAGCTACGCGCCCGCGCAGTTTAACATGGGTTTTCCAGGAACAATATCGCTCAATCCTAAAGTTTATAATTGCATGGTAAGCAATATTTTGAAAAGTCTTGAACACCATCGCTTTGAACGGATTTACATTTTGAACGGCCACGGCGGGAACCTTGAAATATTGAAGCACATAGCGGATAGCATGGGACAAAATGTACGCATCAAAAGCTGGTGGGATTTTGAGGGGGTGAAAGCATTGCGTGACCAATTTTATGGAGATTGGGAGGGCATGCATGCAACACCGTCTGAAGTATCGATCACGCAACATACGCACCGAATTGTGAGAATAGATGGCCTTTCTCCGCCGAAGAAACTCTCGGCAGAGTATATCGCCGCACATTCGGGCGATAAACATGGCCCACCCGATGCACATCGCAAGAGTTTTCCAGATGGACGAGTGGGTTCTCATTCCAGCCTTGCAAACCCCAAACATGGCACTGAATTGTTGGTCGCGGCAGCTCATGCGGTTGCTGAAGATTACCTAAAATTCCTTCATTAATCATTTGCTTTCATCCGAACCCATTTTGCGCTCCAACCAACGAACACCAAAACTGATGATTAAAACAAGCACTAGGTACTCCAAAATAAGAAGCGTATAAATTTCCAGAGGTCTATATTCGGTAACCACCAATTCATTCGCGCGTCGTGTAAGTTCTTGCATTCCGATCACAGATGCAAAAGCTGACATTTTAACTATGTAAATAAATTGGTTGGCCAGCGGTGGCAGAATACGTTTAATAGCTTGTGGGAGAACCACATAGAGCATGGTTTGCGTGTAATTCAAACCGATCGTCTTTGCGGCTTCTGTTTGCCCTTTACTGATCGACTGAATTCCAGAGCGGTAAATTTCGGCAGTAAAGGCACTATCTGAAATTGCCAAAGTGATAATCGCGCCCCAAAATGCATCTATATTTGCATTTATTCCCATCGACTTCAAAACAACGGGCAAGCCATAAAAGACCCAAAACAACATAGGGAGTAGTGGAATTGCACGAATAAATTCTATGTAAATACGTGATGGCAAGCGAATCCAACGGTTGCTCGACATGCCAGGAAGTGCAACAACAAGGCCTATGCACATAGACATAATCGCCGCAATAATAGAAAGTAAAATCGTTGCGCCAAAGCCATTTAATAGAAAGCGTATATTATTATAGCCTTGTTTTGTCGTAGGATCTATCACGTACCATCCCCACGCTCCGCTAGATGAACATCCAGCAAGTAAGAGAAAAGTGCTCAGAACTAACAATATACGAATGGCCAAATTGGATACTCCTAGTGTTGCAAGATCTGATCAAGAAAAGTTTTACAGCGTTGCGTTTTTGGAGCCTCGAAAAACTCCTTTGGCACCCCCGTCTCAATAATTTCCCCTTTGTCCATAAATACCATGCGGTCCGCGGCTCGTCTGGCGAATCCCATTTCATGAGTGACACAAATCATGGTCATTCCATCTTCTGCTAGATCTATAATCACATCTAAAACTTCGGCAATCATTTCGGGATCAAGCGCTGATGTGGGCTCGTCAAAAAGCATTATCTTGGGTTCCATACATAGTGATCTTGCAATTGCAACACGCTGCTGTTGACCGCCGGATAGTTCACTTGGTCTTTTATGCGCTTGTTCAGGAATGTGCACGCGCTCTAAATAGCGCATTGCACGGGCCTCAGCATCGGACTGGGAAAGTTTTCGCGCTTTTACGGGGCCTAATGTTAAGTTTTGTAAAATACTCAAATGCGGGAAGAGGTTAAACTGCTGAAATACCATCCCAACTTCCGCGCTAATTGCGGCGATGGAAGCTTTCCTATGGTCCAGCTTAATACCATCAACAGTAATCTGGCCAGAATCATGTTGTTCGAGCGAATTTATGCACCTAATGAGTGTCGACTTACCGGAACCAGAAGGGCCACAAATAACGATCCGCTCTCCATGTCCAACATTTAAGCAGATTTCTTTCAGCGCTTGATAGGAGCCAAACCATTTATTTAGATCCTTAATTTCAATCGCTTTAGCTGTTTTTTCCATCATCTTCACTTCCAACCTCATCCACTGGTTTAAATAATCTTCAAGCTTTTCAGCTGCCACAATGAAGCTTGCTTTTGGACGAGATAAGCTCAAAGATGAAGTTTATGGTGACAACTGAAGAATGTCGACAACAATAAATATCTATTAAGAGAGGGAGACCTATGAAATTCTATAAAAAAATTGGGCTTGCCGCTGCCTTTGCCGCTTCATTAATTGCAGGCCAGAGTGTCGCGCAATCCGCCCTGGATGAGATCCTCAGCGGTGGTGTTCTAAAAGTTGGAACAACGGGTGACTGGAATCCAATGACGGTGCGCGACCCCGCTACAAATGCCTATGTCGGATACGACATTGATATTATGACAGAGCTTGCCAAAGACCTTGGTGTAGAGCTTGAGCTTGTGCCAACAGATTGGAAAACGCTTGTTAATGGGGTCGTTGCCGGAAAATACCATATGACCGGGTCTGCATCAATTAGTCCGGCTCGACTCAAAGCCGCTGGCTATTCAGACAGCTATATAGCTGTTGAAATCCTTCCCTTCACCACAGCTGATAAATTAGACAAATTTGATAGTTGGGAGTCTGTGAATAATGCCTCGGTAAAGGTATCTACAACTTTGGGCACAACCTTTGAAAAGCTTGTCCGTGCCTGGTTTCCCAATGCAACTATTAACGTTGTAGAAGCACCAGCACGTGGGTATCAGGAAGTGCTTTCTGGGCGTGCCGATGTGTTTATCACTTCAAATATCGAAGGTTCTACTTTAGTTGAAAAGTTCCCTAATGTACGCCAAATTCCGGTAAAAGAAGCGCGTGCGCCAACCCCAATAGCTATGTTACTACCACAGCGCGATCAAGTATGGATTAATTATGTCAATAGCTGGATCGAACTTAAAAAAGCAAAAGGCTTTTTCTCGGCGACTGCGGCAGATTGGGGTCTTTGAATAACCTTTTCTTAAAGTAAAATCCTACAGGCCGTATTTAACCGGCCTGTTTTTATTTAATCGGCCTGTTTTTTCTCCAATTTCGGCAACGTGTGCGTATAGGAATAACACAATACTAATAACTCCTGCCTCTCAAAAATTTCTTATTTTAAGGAAGCGGTAGAAGACACTATTTTTGTGTCTTATTCAGTTGCTGATAGTGAGAAGCCCTGTCATCAGATTAGGTTGTGAGTGTTTTCTTATAGGCTCTCATTGAATCTGAGTAATAGATGAAAAAAAATGGTTGGTATTGGGGTCAAAGGAAATCATGTCATTTAGCGAGACATCAGCTATGCCTATTCTGCGCAAACAAAAACCGGGCAAGATATAATCAAGTTAATAGAAAATGCTACTGGTCGCATTGAACTAATCAAGCGAGCCGGAGGTTATAATGATGTCATCAGTAAAGAAAAATTGAATATAACTTCAACTCTCTTGCACTGGTCAAAATCCCTCAAACTACCTCAGAAATTAACGGCTGACGCTGAGCTACAGTTCAAAAATTATATGAAGGCACTTGAAAGTCCGACGTTTTTGATTTGTAAGATGGAAAGCTTTGGACTAAATTTTGCACGTCATTAAGGCCCAAGGGAAAACTTAGATGAAAAAAAGGCTGATTTTATTCCTCCTAGCGTTGCAATGCGCAGGTGCTGTTTATGGACAGGGAGTTGTTACCAAACAGTATGAAGACGGCGGTATTTATAAGGGCAGTTTTTTTGATGGCCAACAGCATGGTGAAGGTACGTACAGCTTACCCAATGGTTATGAGTATACAGGAAATTGGGAAAAGGGAAAAATAATTGGATACGGTAGAGCCAAATTCCCAGATGGGGTGATTTACGAAGGAAATTTCTTGAATGGCGAGCCGAGTGGGACTGGTAAGGTTTATTATACAGATGGCAGCACTTACGAAGGTACTTGGACAGATGGAAAAATCGATGGAATAGGAGTGCTGGTTAAATTAAGTGGCGAAAGGTACGAAGGTGAGTTTAAAAATGGAAGATTTCACGGGCTAGGTACGCTTAGTCGACCTGATGGCTTTATATATGATGGTGGTTGGATAGATAATTTCAGCAACGGGCTTGCTAAAGTAACATACCCCAATGGCATGATTTACGAGGGCTATATTGTAAAAAATAAGCGCCAGGGGAAAGGGACTTTAAAAGATCCAAATGGTACCACCTTTGAAGGAAATTGGGAAAAGGACCAGATGAATGGTTATGGCAAACTTATTCAACCAAATGGAGATGTATACGAGGGGAATTTTCTGAATGACCAGAGACAGGGTCTGGGTGTTGTAACTCTAGCGAATGGGGACGTATACACAGGTAATTTCGAAAAAGACAGAATGCACGGTCAAGGCAAACTTACAAGTAATGACGGATTCATCTATGAAGGTAGTTGGATTGAGGGTAAAATGCAGGGCGATGGAGAGGCCTCATACACAAATGGATCCACATACAAGGGTAAATTTACTGATGGGCAACCCAACGGAAAAGGTAAGCTAGTATCTATTGACGGGACCAGTTATGAGGGCGACTTCGTTGACGGCGCGCCATCCGGTAGCGGTGTTGCGACTTACGCCGGTGGAGCTCGCTTTGAAGGCGACTTTCAAAACGCTGTTATTGATGGTTTTGGTGTAATGACTTGGAGCGATGGTTACATCTACGAAGGTGACTGGAAAGAAGGTATCCGTCAAGGCAAGGGAAAATTTACTTTCCCCGATGGAACTATATATGAGGGCGACTTTTTTGATAACAAACGCCATGGCACGGGGAAAGTAACAGACGAAAATTTTAGCTATGAAGGAAATTGGGATGCCGGTGAAATTACTGGTTTTGGCATCATGACTTATTCTAATGGCGATGTTTATGAAGGCCAATTTGTAAAGGGCAAGCGGCAGGGCGAAGGTACGATCAAATTTGCGAGTGGGGAGGAAACCACAGGAGAATGGCAAAACGGTGCACTGATAGCCTCGGAATCCGATGGTGTTGTGAATGAAGACTAAATTATTGAATTCATTCAAAACCTTAAAGACAAGCAGGACATACCGCCATCGATCTTAGAGCATTCTGAGTTATTAATCTCTTTTATCCGATAACCAAACTGCTTAAGTCTTTTAGCCGTCTTTGGGAAGCCTGCGGCCATTATAACATCATCATTGTAGCGAATAGCATTAGCGGCGGCCTCCTCGCCTTCAGCGGTTAAAATAACATCATAGTCTTCAAAACAGTTTGAAGCGGCGAGGCGTGCGGTGGACAGAATCGTGTTTGCATCCAGGAGCGAGCAGTCAGATTTAAAATGCAGTACTCCGTTAGGAACAGGAACCTCACGCAACTGATAACCCCAGTCATTTAGAATTTCCCGTAGCTCCGCAATACCTGATCCATTTGTGCGCGCAGATCGGCCAACCAGCACCTCGCGCGGTGTGACCAGGATATCTCCAGCCTCTATGGTCCCAATTCCTTTGATAGAACGCACTTCCTTAAACATGTCACTAAGCACAGGTTTAATCGCAGATACCTCGCCAAATCGAGACGGCGGACCTGGCTTCAAAAAGACAACTCCTTCTGACAGGCAGAGTGCAGTGTCTTCAACAAAAAGGGAATCAGGAAAATCTACAAGCGGTTCAAGCTCTGTAACTTTTGCTCCAGCTTCACGCAAAGCTGCTACATAGTCTGCATGATGGCTAAGCATCAACTCATAGTCAGGCGTACCTGTATCTACTGCCCGTAAACCATCCACAACTGACCGTGAAGGACGGCGAGTGATAGCATAAGTAAATTGCCAAGTAGCGTCATGCATTTCCGATAAATGACCTCTTATAAAACTTTTTATATGCCGAGTTCTTCCTAAACTACGATTTAATTTAAAACTGAGATTTGTTAAACCGGAAACTTGCAAAGTCATAAACTGCCAATTAGCCTCGAATTACTAATGAAGCAATGTTTTCCACCTAATTTAAAAAGTTTGCCGCCTTAATGAGTAAAGTATCTTCTCAATATCCACCTCGCGCCAAAATTATACCTAAGACATTTGAAGAGCATGGTATCCAGCGGACTGATAATTATGCGTGGCTGCGATCAGAAAAATGGCAAGAGGTGATGCAAAACCCCCAGCTACTTGAAGCAGATATTCGCACATATCTGGAGGCTGAGAACGCCTATCAAGAAACTGTAATGTTTCCGACAAAAGAGCTCCAGAAAAGGCTGTACTCCGAAATGCGGGGGCGGATCAAGGAAGACGACAATTCAGTTCCTATGCCTGATGGTCCGTACCTTTATAACAAAAAGTTTGTCGCTGGTGGTCAGTATCCCCATTTTACCCGGTGCGCAAGATCCGGTGAAGATGAAATCACTATACTTGATGGTGACCAAGAGGCTAAAGGGAAATTATATTTCAGCATTGGAAATGCCAAACACTCTCCGCATCATAGTCTTTTTTATTGGTCAAGTGATGATACTGGATCTGAGTATTATTCTATTGCCATCCGCGATACCGAGACTCTAAAGGATCAGAATTATCGGATCGAAAGTACTAGCGGAGATTTTATCTTTAGCTCTGATGAAAAATATGGGTTCTATGTCCGACTTGATAAAAGTCACAGACCGTCAAAGGTGTTCCGGCATGAAATTGGAACAGACCCAGCCAACGATGTTTTGGTGTTCGAGGAAGATGACCCGGGGTTTTTTGTAGGAATCGATAAAACCCTGCCGGGTACCACTATACTTATACAGTCAGGTTCACATCAGTGCTCAGAGGTATGGACGATCGCTGCGGACGCACCGCTTACTGAGCCTGCTTTGATAGCTGCGCGCGAGGATGAAGTAAAATATTCAATTTCTGAACGCTATGATACATATTACATCCTAACAAACAACGATAATGCCGAAGATTTTTCGATTGTCATGGCTCCTAAAAAGGCACCCAATAAAAATAATTGGACCGTTTTGGTGCCGCATAAACCAGGTTGCCTCATCCAAAGTTCTTACGTGCTGAAGAACCACATGCTGCGGACAGAACGAGAAGATGGGTTATCCAGGATCATTATCCGGGATTTGAAAAAAAATTTGGAGCAAATAATAAAATTTGACGAAGATATACACTCTATTGGCACGAGTGAAGGCTTCGAGTTTGACACAACTGTGATCAGATTCTCCTATTCCTCAATGAAAACGCCCCAGCAAGTCTATGATTATAAAATTGAAACAGGAGAACGGCTCCTCAAAAAAGAACAACAAATCCCATCCGGTCATAATGCTGCTAATTACATAACGCGACGCACATTTGCGACAGCTCCTGACGGCAAAACCATCCCAGTTTCTCTTTTGCATAGCAAAGACATAATACTGGACGGAACAGCGCCATGTCTGCTTTACGGCTACGGATCATATGGGATATCGATACCTTCTGGATTTAATTCAAATACTCTCTCTCTAGTTGATCGAGGATTTGTTTATGCGATTGCCCATGTGCGTGGAGGAAAAGAAAAGGGATACCGCTGGTATAAAGAGGGTCGTAGAGAGCATAAGCCCAACACGTTCACAGATTTCATCGCGGTGGCAGACCATCTTGTAGCACAGAGTTATACGTCATACTCGAATTTGATCGCTCAAGGTGGCTCAGCAGGTGGTATGTTAATGGGCGCCATTGCCAATATGGCACCTGAAAAATTTTCTGGAATTATTGCGCAAGTGCCATTTGTAGATGTGCTAAACACAGTCCTCGATGAAACGCTTCCACTCACACCGCCAGAATGGCCCGAATGGGGAAATCCAATAAAGGACAAAAACGCCTATGATCTAATTGCTGGATATTCTCCCTACGAAAACGTTAAACCTATAAAGTATCCTGCAATCTTTGCTCTCGGCGGTTTGACCGATCCACGCGTGACCTATTGGGAACCTGCCAAGTGGGTTGCGAAGCTACGAGAAATTAAAAAAGATAATAGTATTCTTATATTGAAAACAAATATGGAATCAGGGCATTCCGGAGCCTCAGGGCGGTTTGACTATCTAAAGGAAGTCGCGCTGATTCAAGCCTTTGCACTTATGACAGTTGGTAGATTGGAGTAAATCTACTCGATTGGAAATTTCTCAGCTTTTAGTGCACTAAAAGATTGTTAAACCCCTTAGACCTTGTGCTGTTTCGGTAAACTTTGTTTTACGGTATAGGTTGGTACAAAACTTAGCATCTTTGTGGAAGTGCTACAAAAGAAAATGCACACAATGTACGCGTTTAGGAACCTTTAACATCTAATTCGAAAAAACTTTCCGCTTTAGGATGAATATTTTGGCGTCAAATGATACGTTGGCTAAAAGTTGACTAGTTTTTTATGACTCAAACCAATACATATAAGTGTGTCCCGCTATATATCCCGTATAATATTAATCTAATGCTTGAATTGACTGTTGTCTAACATCCAACTTCCTTGCGACCATCTTCTATTCATTGACGATGCGTTTGGCTCTCCTTAGGGTTCAACTTATTAAGTTTAGAGGGTCAAAAAAACCAATGCAAATAAATGATGTTGTTTCGATCGAAACCTTACGTGATATTGCTCTAATCTGCCTAAATAACCCTCCTGTAAATGCTGCCTCACAAGCTCTTCGATATGGTTTACAGCAGGCTATTTCAATAGCAAATACCAATGACTCTATCCGTGTTGTTGCAATATATGGTGCGGGCAGGACTTTTGTAGCTGGAGCAGACATCAAAGAGTTTGACGGCCCACCACTGGAACCCATGCTTCCTGAATTAGTCAACGAAATTGAAGAAAGCGAAACGCCCGTGGTCGTCATCCTGCATGGCACAGCGCTCGGTGGTGGTCTTGAAATAGCGCTTGGGGGGCATGTTCGGGTAGGACTTAAAGGACTCAAGGTAGGCCTGCCTGAAATCAATTTAGGCCTCTTACCAGGCGCAGGCGGCACCCAACGCACACCAAGACTTATAGGCATTCCTGCCGCACTAGATATGATCCTATCTGGAAGGCACATTCCTGCAAATGAAGCTTTGGAACTTGGCTTGATTGACCGTTTGTCCGATGAAATTCCAAGGGACGCTGCAATTGGTGCGGCCAAAGATATACTATCAGGAGTTCTGATACCACGGCGGACTGGTGAAATCCTTGTCAAAGCTGATCATTCATACCTCGACAAAATGAAAGCAACACTGGCGAGAACCCATGCACATCTGGTTTCACCACACAAATGTGTAGAAGCAGTGCGAGCTTCGTCCCTAAAATTGAGCGAAGGTTTAAAGTTAGAAAAACGAGCTTTTGCAGAATCAATGAACACACCACAACGTGCCGGACTCATCCACGCCTTTTTTGGGGAGCGTGCTGCTAGAAATATTCCAGAAGCTAAAATGGATCCTCTAGATCTGGCCCATATTGGCGTGGTTGGTGCTGGCACGATGGGAACCGGAATCGCTACCACATGCCTACTCTCAGGCTTAGAAGTTACGCTTGTCGAGGCCTCACAAGAGCTGTTAGAGATAGGAGTATCTACGATCCACAAAAATTTAAAAGGTGCCGTTAAGCGTGGCAAACTCTCAAGAGAAAAATTAAATAGTAACCTCAAGTGTCTAACGGGCAACACCGATCTCGCCTCACTGAATCAAGTTGATATGGTTATCGAAGCTGTCTTCGAAGATATGGACGTAAAGAAAGATATTTTCCTCAAACTCGACAAAATATGTAAAACTGGCGCAGTATTGGCCAGTAATACATCATACCTCGATGTAAATGAATTGGCAGATACAACTTCACGCCCACAGGACGTGATCGGGCTTCATTTCTTTTCCCCTGCGCATGTGATGCGGCTAATTGAAGTCATTATTTGTGAAAAAACAAATGAGAAGGTAAGTGCAACCGGATTTGCACTTGCAAAACGTTTACGAAAAGTTGGCGTGAAATCAGGCGTTTGTGACGGTTTTATCGGAAATCGTATTTTATCACATTACCGGAAAACCGCAGCTTATCTTGTCTTAGACGGATCTTCGCCTCAAGAGGTTGATCAAGCGCTAGAGGCATTTGGTTTTGCAATGGGACCACACAAAGTAACCGATCTTGCCGGACTGGATATTGACTGGCGGACTCGTAGACGCAAAGCTCCAACAAGATCTAAAGAAGAACGCTATTCCGGTGACGTTGCAGATAGACTTTGCGAAAACGGTTGGTTTGGACGAAAAGCGGGAAAAGGTTATTACCTTTACGAAACAGCTGACATGACGCCTAATCCAAAAGTTATTGAAATAATTGAAGCAGAACGCAACAGAGCAGGGCTCTCACCAAAAACATTTTCCGTCGGTGAGATTATTGACCGCTACATGACCGCAATGATTTCAGAAGCCACTCGTGTTTTGGAAGATAAAATAGCAGCACGCCCGCTAGACATCGATATGGTGCTATTGTTTGGTTATGGGTTCCCGCGTCATCGGGGCGGACCGATGCATTATGCCGATACCATTGGCGCAACAAAATTAATTGAACGTATTGAAAAATATGCACAGGAAGACAGCTATTATTGGAGAGTGCCTAACCTTTTACGTGACATGGCAAAAAATGGTAAAACTTTTGCTGATTTAAACAGGTAGGGAGACTTATGAATCTCAACTATTCTGAAAATGATCTTACATTTCAAGCCGAAGTGCGCAGTTTCCTGGCAGGAAAATTACCCGGAAAAATTGCAGCAGTTGTACGTGCTGGTCATGGATTGACAAAAGACATGATGGACGAATGGCATTCAATTTTGAATAAAAAGGGCTGGCTTGCTACGTCATGGCCTAAGAAATTTGGCGGCCCAGGTTGGACACCTGTCCAAAAATACATTTTTGAAGAAGAATGCTGTAGCGCCTACGCACCACGGGTTGTTCCCTTTGGCACAAATATGCTTGGGCCTGTGCTGCAAAAGTTTGGCTCCAAGGAGCAACAGGATGAGTATTTACCGCGCATCTTATCTGGAAAGGATTGGTGGTGTCAGGGTTATTCTGAACCGGGCGCTGGCTCTGATCTTGCCTCTCTAAAAACCCGAGCCGAGCGAAATGGAAATGACTATATCATTAACGGTCAAAAAACTTGGACAACCTTGGGACAGCACGCTAATAAAATCTTTTGTCTTGTCCGAACGAGTACTGAGGGCAAGCCACAGGAAGGTATTAGCTTTCTGCTTATAAACTTGGACGAACCCGGCATTGAAATACGCCCCATTAGGCTCATTGAAGGTGGCCATGAGGTAAACGAAGTATTTTTCACCAACGTAAGGGTTCCGGTCAAAAACCTCGTTGGCGAAGAAAACAGTGGTTGGACCATCGCAAAATATCTTCTTAGTCACGAACGTACAGGGATCGCAAGTGTAGGTTTTTCAATGCAAGCTCTGGAAGAGGTTAAATCCATTGCCTTCAAAATGAAACGGGGTTCGAAACGACTAATCGATGACCCGCTTTTTGCATCACGTATGGCAAGGGTCGAAATTGACCTCGAGGCTATGAAAATAACTAATTTGCGCATGCTATTCCGCGCACAGGAACAGGGAAGTCCGGGTCCAGAAACCTCTATTCTTAAAATTAAAGGCTCTGTGATTAATCAAGAATTACACGATCTTGCCCGCCGCGCTTTGGGGCCGCTCGCGGCACCGTTTCCTGGTCATATAAACGAGGGTAATCTTCTATTTGGCCCTCCATTTACAGCCTACAATGCCGCACGGTATTTCAACAACCGAAAGACTTCCATATTCGGAGGTTCCAATGAAATTCAGCGTAATATTCTGGCCAAATCCATGCTGGAGCTTTAGTAATGGACTTTAAGTTAACTGCCGAGCGCAGAATGCTTTCAGACAGTCTGACTAAATATTTGACAGACAGATATGGGATCGAACATCGCAATGATGTGGCTTATAATCCACCCTACTACGATCCCGATAAATGGCAGGAATTGGCAGGACTTGGGGTCTTCACTGCACTCGCAGGTGAAAGTGTTGGCGGCATCGGTGGGAGTGGCGCTGATGTAGCCGTCGTTTTTGAAGCTTTGGGCCAAGCACTAGTCTGCGAACCTATCTTACCAGTTTTGATGGCAAGTCGGCTCCTAGCCGCCGCTGGGCAAGACCAGAACGAGCTTCTAGACGGTACTTTACGCTATGCCGTGGCAATTTCTGAGCCTGACGCGCCTTATAATCTTAAAGACATTGGCGTAACTGCCGACAAAACTCATCTTTTAAGCGGACGTAAGTCAGCCGTTTATGGTGCTCACTGCGCGGATTACATTCTTGTGGCCGCAAAAGCAGACGATACACTTAAGCTATATCGAACTGTTGCCCGTGACATTGAAATCGCTCCTTACGGTATGATTGATGGTGGCGGTGCAGGTGAAATCTTGTTGGATGACACAAAAGCAGAACTGCTTTTAGAAAATGCCGAGGCTGCACTTCAAGACGCCTTAAATGCTGGTATCGTTGCTCTTTGCTCCGAAGCGGTCGGTATAATGGAAACAGCCTACCAAATGACATTGAATTACCTAAAACAGCGTAGGCAATTTGGCAGCACTATAGGTAGTTTTCAGGTTCTTCAACATCGGATGGTAGATATGCTGACTGAGATTGAACAGTCCCGCTCTATCACCATCAAGGCAGCTGCTGAATTGGGGGGTACTAATGCAGGCCGCTTTGCATCAATGGCTAAAAATATGATTGGCCGTAGTGGTCGCCAAATTGGCGAAGAAGCCATTCAGATACACGGTGGTATTGCAATGACTTGGGAATACGCTCTGTCGCACTACGTGAAAAGGCTTATTATGATAGATCACCAACTTGGTGATACGGATTACCATTTGACCCAAATCATGCATGACCTGACCGCTACATGAATAAGTTCTTATCCACTAGAACTGGGCAATCATTTGCTATGAAACGTGATAAAAATTTGACTGTTAATAGTCATGAAATTTTTAATAACCCAAAACGCGATAATAACTTAAATTTCGGCACCTTAGTAAAAAGGCCTTCAATCGGCACCTTTTAGAATATAAAAATGATAAAACATGGGACTACAGCCAACGTTCAATCGCTAAAGAACGTAGCGGCTAATATCAGTGTTGCGGGTCAATTCTCCCAGGTTGTCCTCGACATATTGAGCATTAATCACGATACACTGTCCGGATTTATCTGGGGCCACAAAAGAAAGATCTTCAAATATACGTTCAATCACAGTGTAGAGCCGTCTAGCGCCGATGTTCTCAACTGATTGGTTCACGTCAGCAGCAATTTTGGCAATTGCTGAAATACCATCATCGCTAAAAGTAACCTGAACACCTTCGGTTGCCATTAAAGCTATATATTGGAGGGTCAAAGCGTTGTCTGTTTCTGTCAAAATACGGATGAAATCAGCTTCGGTCAGAGCACGAAGCTCAACTCGGATCGGTAACCGACCCTGAAGCTCTGGTAAAAGATCCGAGGGTTTTGCCACATGAAAGGCGCCTGAAGCGATAAAGAGAATGTGATCGGTTTTTATCTGACCATGCTTTGTACTTACGGTTGTTCCTTCAATTAATGGGAGCAAATCTCTTTGTACTCCTTCCCGACTGACGTCCGCGCCCCTCGCATCAGATCTAGCGCAAACCTTGTCAATTTCATCAAGAAAAACGATACCATTTTCCTGCACGGCACTTATAGCTTTACGCGTTACCGTTTCATCATCCAGAAGTTTGTCAGCCTCTTCCTCCAAGAGAACTTCATGGCTTTGTGAAACGGTCATTTTACGCTTGAGTGTTCGTTGACCAAGCGATTTACCAAAGATATCGCCAATATTCATCATGCCCATCTGGCTACCCGGCTGGCCTGGGATTTCAAACATAGGCATAGGATTACTCGTGTCTGCAATATCCAACTCGATCTCAGTATCGTCCAGTTCCCCTGCTCGAAGCTTTTTGCGAAACATTTCTCTTGTAGCTTCCCTTGCATCACTACCGGCGATTGCTTCGATCACGCGATCTTCTGATGAGCGTACAGCCTTTGCACGCACGTCCTGCCGCATCTGCGAGCGAGTCATAGAGATTGCACCATCAACGAGGTCCCGAATGATCTGTTCAACATCACGCCCTACGTATCCCACTTCCGTATACTTGGTCGCCTCAACCTTAATAAATGGCGCTTTTGCCAGCTTTGCCAGTCGGCGACTAATCTCAGTCTTCCCAACGCCAGTTGGCCCAATCATAAGAATGTTTTTGGGGAACACCTCTTCACGCAGGCTTTCGTCCAGCTGCTTCCTGCGCCAACGCGACCGCAGAGCTACTGCAACAGCGCGCTTGGCATCTTTTTGCCCAATAATGAACCGATCAAGTTCTGAAACAATTTCACGCGGTGTCAGATCAGTCATTTATTCCTCATCAATAATCTAGCATTTCTACTACTCATTTGTGGCAACGTGGGTTGAAAAATCATCCAGATCAGCCTGAGATTTGTTCAAGAGTGATTTTGTTATTCGTGTAAACGCATATGTCCGCTGCTATGGCCATGGCACTCCGCGCGATGGTTTCCGCGTCATTTTCAGATTCCATCATGCCCCTCGCCGCAGCAAGCGCATAATTTCCACCTGATCCAATAGCTGTAACATCGTGTTCCGGCTCAAGTACATCACCTGCACCAGTAATCACCATCAAATGTTTTCCATCACTAACAATCAGCATTGCCTCTAGTTTTTGGAGATATTTGTCAGTACGCCAGTCTTTGGCTAACTCTACAGCGGCCCGGGGCAGTTGTCCGGGATTTGCCTCAAGCTTAGCCTCAAGGCGCTCCAAAAGAGTAAAAGCATCTGCAGTTGACCCAGCGAAACCGGCAACAACATCGAATCCACAGGGTGAAAGCCTTCGGACTTTTTTGGCAGTGCCTTTTAAAACAGTTTGCCCAAGAGAGACCTGGCCATCGCCGGCGATTACCACCTTTCCGTTTTTCTTAACACCAATAATGGTAGTTCCGTGCCAGCCCGGAAAATCATCTGCACTCATAGCTTCATCCGTTTGTAAATGAGTAAGTCAAGACCCTGATTGCAAGAGAATACACACGACCAAAGTGTTTTGAACTAATTGGTCAAGCCTACAGTTCAAATGGAGTCTTCAATCCAGCTTTGCAGTGCCGCCTTAGGCGCTGCACCGGCACGGTTTGAAATAATTTCACCATCTTTAAAAATGAACAGCGCTGGAATACCACGAACGCCAATTGACGCTGCAGTATTAGGATTCGAGTCCACGTCTACTTTAGCAATTTTAACTTTGCCAGCCATTTCCGAGGAAAGTTCTTCCAAGGCAGGGCCAATTTGCTTGCAGGGTCCGCACCATTCCGCCCAAAAATCTACAACTACGGGAACGTCTGATTTTCTTACTTCAGCTTCAAAAGTGTCGTCTGTTACAGCCACTGTGGACATGCTGTTCTCCTTAACATGTAAAATCTAAAAATTTAAAGTAGGCAGTGCTATGAAAAAGGTCAAGCTTGAGCTAACTCTCTAATTGCTTCGATAACCTTATCGACTTCAAGGTACATAAGCATTGGCTTAGCGGTCCACAAAATACAAGGCTTGATTTGATGGTCGGGATAGATTCGTTGTAGAGCAGAAGTATATGCGCCCAATTGCAGAAGAAGACCTTCAGGAACCAAACTTGGGCTATCTGGTATCGTACGGTTTGTCTTGAAATCAACAAGAAATATTTCCTTTTCCTTTACTATAAGCCTATCTATTACTCCATGCATGAGCCGATGGCGGTATTCTTTTAAAGGTGCTGAAATTGAAACTTCAGCCAAACTGTCTTCCGCAAATACGAACGATAGCGCCTCATCTTTTAGCACATTCAGTGACTCTTTTATAATCTCATTCAAATCTTCCTCAGGATCAGCAAGGCCAGAGTTTTGTAATATGCCAACTGCTCTCTTTGGCCATTCTTCTGGTACAAAGCTAGGTAATTTTTCAAGCAAAATGTGAACCTGCGATCCTCGTCTGAGGGCTAAATCTTTTTCAAAAGAATCAGACAAAGCTTTGGCTCCACCCAGATCAGACGGGGTCAGAGGAGCTTTCGGAAAACTCGGCACCGATGGTACTGCAAACAACCATTCGGGGATATCAGTGCCGAAGTCTAATATTTCTTTATTAGGAATCAGGGGTAAATTATCCCAGTCCCCAATAGACACCCGTTTTCCTGTACCACCCGCGAATTCATGGTTAAAAGATCCAGCTTTTTCCATGCCGGCCTCAATTTGCTCATACCAGCTTGGAAGATCGCGACCAAGCTCCCCAGCCGCTAAAACGATTAACCATTTTTCTGCGCGTGTCATCGCAACATAAAGTAACCGATCTCTTTCCTGCAATTCCTTTTGTTTTTGCTTTTCTTGCAGTGCCGCAAGCGTTTGAGGTAGATTTTCCCTATTGGGTTTCCAAAAAGTATATCCGTCTGACGTTAAAAGGCCATCTTTCGATTTCAACTCCCGCTTTGCGGTATCAGGGAGAACAACGATTGGGGACTCAAGGCCCTTAGCCCCGTGTACGGTCATTACCCTTATCTGCCTACCATCGTTTTCAACCGTACGTTTAATTTCAAGTTCATCACTTTCAATCCAAATGAGAAAACCCGTTAGGCTTGGAATTTCTTGCTGCTCGTAACTCAGCGCCTGTCCCAAAAGTGTATCGATACCATCTTCTGCTTCACGACCAAGACGCGCTACAAGTTTTTTCCTACCTTGATGGCGGGTGAGAATACGTTCTAGTAAATCGTAGGGGCGTAAAAAATCAGCCTTATCTCTGAGATCACGCAGAACGGTAAGTTCTTCTTCAAAGCCTTCCGGTTGGTCTCGCATGACCTGCCACAGATATTTAGAACCGCGGTTATAAGAGATAGTGAAGAGCTTTTGTTCATTCCATCCAAATAGAGGCGACTTAAGTACGACAGCTAACGATAGATCATCTTCTGGCAACGCCAGAAAAGCCAAAAGTGCTACAAGGTCTTTAACTGCTAATTCTGCTCTAACTTTAAGCCTGTCAGCACCAGCAATCGGTAAATCTATGGCCTTGCAGGCCTGAATTACCTCATGGAATATTTCCTTGCGTTGCTGTACCAAAATAAGGAAATCGCCCGCGTTGACTGGTCGCGCTCCAAAAGTTCCCGATCTATCAATTTCCACCGGTAAGCGTTGTTTTTCATCAATCATTTTTTTGATCATCGCTGCGATCTGACGAGCCAAGGCTACATGATGACTTTCTCTACTTGGAAGGTCGACAGGATTGTACCATTCTTCATCCCGGCCCTCAGTCAACGAGGGCACGAATGGCCAAAGATCAACACGCCCAGGCATCTGAGGTTTAAAGGGCAGATGGCTTTGCAATTTTGAAAATCCTGATTTTTCTTTATAAGCAAAAGTTTCATCAACAACGCTTAAGATAGCCGGCGACGACCGGAAAGAATATTCAAGAGACCTATCATTTAGAGGCCTATCTGTGTGCGCCAACTGATCCGCAAAAGTTTTTTTCATGCCTTCAAAAGCAGCCGCATCTGCGCCCTGAAATGAATATATTGATTGTTTTTTGTCACCGACCACGAAAATAGTGCGGTTTTCCAGCCCTCTTGAACCCTCACCGCTTGTGATCTCTTGAGCAAGTTTGGTAATCACCTCCCATTGGAGTGGACTTGTGTCTTGAGCCTCATCCACAAGAATATGACTGATCCCTCCGTCAAGGCGATAAAGTACCCAATCCGCTACCATCGTGTTTGATAACAGGTCACGTGTCCTCAAGATTAAATCATCAAAGTCAAGCCATCCCCTTATTTGCTTTTCAAGTTCATAAGCCGGTAAAAACACCTGGGCTAACCGATTCAAAACCAGTGTTTTTTCTGCAGCAAAATATGCCAAGGCTGCTTGCTTAGATTCTTCAACTCGAGCGAGTAGATCGTCTACTTGATGCATCATGTGGGCAAAGGGACCAGTCTTCGCC
>MDTG01000552.1_pt1 | contig 41479 bp, 36 predicted proteins | sample 811421 | NCBI WGS metagenome assembly MDTG01 (sample SAMN05326645, study PRJNA326480) | marine metagenome | isolation source: seawater | place: Pacific Ocean: South East | collected 2011 | reverse complement strand
CCAGTAGCACCTTGAGCCCCTGTAGCACCCTGAGCCCCAGTAGCACCTTGTGCGCCCGTAGCCCCCTGGGCACCTGTAGCCCCCTGGGCACCTGTAGCCCCCTGAGCCCCAGTAGCCCCCTGGGCACCAGTCGCCCCCTGGGCACCAGTCGCCCCTTGGGAACCAGTAGCACCTTGTGCGCCCGTAGCCCCCTGGGCACCTGTAGCCCCCTGAGCCCCAGTAGCCCCCTGGGCACCAGTCGCACCCTGAGCCCCAGTCGCACCCTGGGCCCCTGTAGCCCCCTGGGCACCAGTCGCACCCTGAGCCCCAGTAGCACCCTGAGCACCAGTCGCACCTTGTGCGCCCGTAGCCCCCTGAGCCCCAGTAGCACCTTGCGCTCCTGTAGGTCCATGGAGAAATACACTTGGATGCAATTTTGGTATTGTGATAGATTCATCACCATATTTACTTGTTGTTAAAGCACCGTCTGCTATCTTATCTGTTGTAACCGAACTGTCTGCTAATTTATCTGTAGTAATAGCAGATGTAGTAATATATTCTGTATCAACGGTATCTGATAATTTTACAAGCGGTATTGAACCATCCTGAATTTTTGAACCTGTTACAGCACCGGTATTTAACTTATCATTTGTTACTGCATTGTTGGCAAGTATTGTTTCAACTACCGAGCCAGGTTGCAATTTTGATGTTGTTATAGCACCGTCGGCTATTTTACTTGTTGATACTGAATCACCAGCAAGTTTACTTTCTGTGATAGCCGAATCCTTCATCATTTGAGTCGTAATCGACGCTGTTTGAGGAACAGATACTGGAATACGCGACCAATTATTACCAACTCCTCTTCCAACATATACATATAAATCGCCAACATTCGCAGATAAATCATCTATCAATAAAACTGATTGCGCTGAACGATTATAAGTTAAACTACCTGCTTCTCGACAAACATAATAACTTCCAGGAACATGACTATTTATTTTATTTAATTCAGCATAGTGGAAAAAATTTCCACTATCATATAAGTAATCATAACTATTCCAATGTGTCCATGTTAAATCGCTAGAACCAGATTTAACAGTAACTATAGAATTTGTAACATCCACCAAATTAGAAGAACCGTCTATTCCTTCCAAATACTCCGATGCATAATTTGTTCTCCCATCAGTTGCAACCTTAATTATTTTACTTTGTCCTGTTTGTACCGCAATTAACGCTGTTTCTGCTACAGAATAAAAATTAGAAAGTGTTTGAGGACTATTACTAACAACTTGTAAACTACTATTATATGTTTTTGTTGACAAATCAAAATCAACAATATCGTTAATGTTATAAGAAACATCACCATCAAAATTACCTTCAAAAACTAAACCAGTGAAATCAATACGCCGAGGGTCAATTTTGCTAGAATAACGCTGTGATTGAATCCCATCTAATAAATATTCATCTCCTTCGACTGTTTTTACTTGATAGAATATTTCACCAGTCTTTACATTAAAACTAATAGAAATTTCATTATTTGAATCATCTTTTACAACAAGGGTACTCGGTTCAATTGTAATTTTTTGTGTGTGAATATCAGAAAATCTTGCGGTTTCTGTTCCTAATTGCCATGTCTTATCTGTCTGTGGCTTTATAACACGATTAACATTATCAAAAATTATAGGTAAATTACCATCTGTACCAGATACTTTAACGGTCCCCATCTGGAATAATGTTGTATCATCAGCAGTACCAAATACTTTCAAAGGAATTCCTGATAAATCTTCATTTTGATCATAAACATTAATACCTACACTTACATTTGGTTTAGTAACAACTGTTGGCGTATCATAAATTCGTTTATCAACCCAAGAAATTGTACCAGTGGCACCCTCGGGACCTTGCGCCCCCGTAGCACCTTGCGCCCCCGTGGCACCTTGTGCGCCGGTAACACCCCTTGTACCATCTGGTGTATATGCTATTGTATATTCTTGACCAATAATTAATTCACGATAATCGCTTGCAAGATTAACACCGTTAATCGTATAATAATCACTTGAATTTCCACTGTTTTCATTGTAACTAATATCATTAATACGAAAAATCATGCTAGTAATTGGATTTGTTCCTGCAATCTCCTTAAAGATTTGCAAAGTTCCTAATCCACCATTATTACCAGCCCAAGTGTTAATCCAATTTTTCATATTAATTTCTTCTATATCGAATGCATGAAGTGCTATTTGAGAAACTAATGTGTTGTCAGAATTATCAAACATAAATGTTGATAAAAGAGGTTCTGTGCCAACACCGCCATATTTCATTTTCATGGTTCCGGCGCTGTCAACACCTCTGGGACCTTGGGAACCTTGAGGACCTTGTGCACCAGCCTCTCCCGAAGTTGAACAACGGCTTTTATTTGCTCTATATGATGCGTAACTGGAATGAGATGACATGTATTCTTGATATATTATTAGATTGAAATATTAAATAAATACAAAAAATAATTAAAAAATTAATATAACATTATAATAATAATGAGTGATGAATATAGAACAAGAGACCAATATTGGGATTATAAAGATTATTTAAAATACAGATGTGGAAATAATTATTATAATAAAGGACTTGACTACAAAAAAGCAGGAAACAACACCAAAGCAATTGAATTTTTTCGTTTGGCATTATCAGAAAATTCTAAAGATCCGGATTTTATTAAACAACTACAATTATTATCATCAGTTGATGCATCTTGTAACTCTACTTAATAACTATTATTAAAGAAATGATAGTTATTAATTTTTTGTTATTTAGTCATATTTAAGAACTAGGAAAAGGTCTTTGATTTTTCTCTACTACTAAAGGTTCTGGCATAAATGTTGTTTGACGTTCAAAAAATGATGTATTTGGTAAAAGGTAGATATCCGGTCTTAAACTTTCTTGTGGTTCAATAACATTTGATGCACCAATTCCATATAATCTTGATTCGACATCAATTGCATTTCCTGATAACTGACTATTAGGCACTTGTCCAACATTTATACCAGCGTCAGGTAATGTTGTTTTATATGATATTCTGCGATAAGGATATAATGCATGAGTTTTTTGTTTTTCATATTTGGCTTTTTCTAAAGCATAATCTCCAAGTGAGTTCTTTTGTCGTGTTGAGGCCATCTTATATACAATATTTATTATTTATTTTTAGTTATTTTTATTTTCAATACAATTAGATAATGTTTCTAATTGCTCACTATAATTTTCGTCTTTAAAAAATCTTCTAAGTACTTCGTGAAATAGATAAAAATAATCAAAACTAAAAAGTAATATCAAAGAATATTCTAAATCTGATACATCATTAGAAAACATAGAGACCGAATTCTCTAAATTACTTTGAACAGTTTTAAAAAGATTATTAAAATCCTCTTTATCTTTCAATAAATCATATAGTTTTGATATCTCACTCATAATTTGGTCATTATATTCACTTTGATTAAATGCTATCAATAAATCATTTTGATACAATTCGTGTAAAACTTCATCGGTATGTCTACCTGTAAATTTGTAATATTCACATACATGTTCAGTATTATACATCTTACAATATAAATTATAAGATGTATTGTATTTATGTTCTTATCTAATTTAGTTTGGTCCTTTATCTTTCGATAATTCTCTTGAAGGTAATCCACCACGGATCCATCCTTCTGCTGCCGAATCTTCAATTAAATTGCTAGGATTAGTAACAGACGATTTCAATGAAGGAATCATAGGTGTATGTCTGTATTTAATATGAGATGTTTCTGAGGTTGTGTTAAGACTCTTTCTGTTTGAAAGCGCATCGCCTTGTTGTAATTTAGATTCAGTAATACTGTCAACCGCACCACGACCAAGATACGGAACAGTTAAGAAAGGGCGTTGTTGTAAACTAATTCTGCATTTAGGATTTGTTTGCATAGTTCCTAATTTTAATTCGGTTTCATCATTGACAGTGCATCCACCAACACCTCCATGTCCACCCATGTAAAAAACATTAGGTTGATTTGTAGCGAAATCAATCGGTCCTTTCATTCCACACTCATGAGCAAAATGATTTGTTGTAGTGTATGTTCCAAAACTCGAATTTTGGATGCTTTTTTGACTTTTGTCGCAGTTGTCTTCACCAATTCTAGAAAGATTATAAAAGTTGTAGTCACTTACTGATGCCATTATACTATATATTAATTAATATATTTTTTTTTATATTATTTAATTTGGATTTTGATACATATTTCTTTCACATGCAAATTCGTTTCCTTCTTTGCATGAAACCATGGTTCCATAGCAATATTCTGCGAAACCCTTTTGGTCGTTTGGAATTGTTGTATTTGCTGTAGTATAAAAATTTCTCATTGATTGATCAAAAACAAAATTATCTCCTAAATCCTGAAACAATCTTTCGTCAACGCCCTGATCTTCAACCAAATTTCTTTTCACTGACTCATTTAAATCTTCATCAACTTCTTTGTTAAATGAAGGAGCCGCTGCTTTTCGTTGAGGATTATCGTTATAATCACTAATTAATACGTTCATCATAGGATTTTCCTTTGTGGGATTTGTAAAATTGTTTTTAATAGTATCATATACTTGACGATTAGTAAATCCCTCTTTTTTTAAATCTTCTATACTAATTTTTTTTGCATTTCCTCGAGAGAAATATAAAAGAACTATAATGGCTAAAGTGACTATACCGGAAATAATAACCTTAAATGACCCAGAAATAAGATATCCTAAAATTGTTAAAAGTAATATAAATCTAGTCATTGCATTTAATTTTTCTTCTAATGAATAATTTTTTTGAGGCCAAAGTTCAGTAATATGATTTCTATCTATTAATACTAATGGACTATCTAACCAAAACTTAGTTTGCATTTATATATATTTACGTATTTATTTTTTTTGTTTATTCTTTTTCTTTCTATTTTTCTTCTTTTTATTTTGATTTCTAGATGTTTTTTCTACTTTTTCTCCTGTACTAAATACAGTTGCTCCCGTTTTTTCATCAACTGATAAGTTTTTATTTCCTTCCATTGTAGTCATATTTTCTTGTTGTTGTTGTTTTTCAGCCAATTTTCGTTGCATCCTTTCCTTCATTTTGGCTTGTTTTAAATTTTTATTCATTTGCGACTTCATAGCACTCATATTCATTTTACCACCACCCATACCTCCCATACCTCCCATACCTCCCATACCCATTTTAGTAAACAAATCTTGCATGTTTCCCATACCCGGTATATTTTTCATATTTTCAACCATATCTTGAGCCTCTTCAATTAATTCACTTTCTTTGATTTCACCAGATTTAATTTTGTTATCTAATTTTGTTCCTACGTTTTTAACTAAACCCATAAGTTTCGTGGGATTTTTAAATAATTTTTCAAAAACATCATTCATAGAGGTCGCATCATCCATATCCATATTTAAATCTTGCGTGGTTTCTTCTGCTATTTCTTTTGCCAATCGTCCAATTTTTCCTTCCAGCATTGAATTGATACTATCATGTAATTTTTCAACATCTGGTAAATTATCTTGATTTATACCCGATAAATCGGGCATTCCGTCAAGATCAGGCATATCCGATAAATCAATATTTGAAAAATCAAATATAGTTTGCATGTCATTAACAGTGGCTTCTAATTTATCTTTGAACTCATCCTGATTAATCGCCTCAAATAATTTTGATGTATTTTCACCAAAAAAGTTGTTCTCGGAATTTTGAACAACCGAAAATAAAATTAATTGTAAATATTTCCAAATTGTTTGTTTAGTCTTTTCGGAAATATCTTCTTTCCACATGTCAGAGAATTTAATAGCCGGTAAAAAAAAACTATCATCACCAGTTATAAGTTCTTCTTTTTCATACAATATATCAAAAAACTTGTCAGGATAATACTTCTGACAATACTTATATACACTCTTTGTTTGTTCATCTTCTTTATCTAATGTGATATTTATTATACCTGGTACTAACTTTTTTTTATATTCGGGAAAAGTAATTAAAATATCACGTACAAAATCCTTTACGATTTTATAAAATTGTTTTTCACTAGAAACTTCTGGTTCAGAAGAATTTTCATCACCTGAATTAACTTCTTTTTCACTATCAGACATTTTGTGTAATATAAATTTACATAAAATGATATATTTAAATTAAACTAAGGACAATTATTTTGTTTATTTAACACTGTTTATTTCAAAATAAATATCGCATAATTTTGTCAAATTTATAATATAACCAATTGATTTTGTCTTATTCTCTTCACCCATATCTCTAACACGCGAACGTAAATCATTAATATGTTTTAGACAAACATGCATTTTGGGATGGCCGGTACTTAAACAGTCTTCTGTATAATCACGTTCAATAAAAGCATTGGCATCTCCATTATTAATATCATCGCGATATTTGTCAGCAACATAGTCTTTCCAACATTGAATTAACATTCTAGGATTATATTTTTTTAATCCAATTAATGCCATTTTGCCACCTCGAACTCCGCGATGTTCTGGAAATAAAATTTCAACTTCATCTATAAATTCAATAAAATGTTTGTTAAAAGCACTCATAATAGTTGTTTTACTCATTCAAAAATACAATATATCTTATATATGATTTATTTTTAATTCTTTAATTTAAAATAAATTATTTTAAGTTCGCGCAATAGGTCTAGGAACCTCTTCTGCTCTTTGTTGTTGTAATTTTTCCATAGAATCATCTCCTACTTTATCAGGAACATAATCTTCGGGTGGTGTTGTTATCGTGTCTTCATGGTTTAATGATACATAACTATGCATCATTCTAGTTCCGCCATCTCCTTTTGCCGATAATTCATCCGAAGTCATATCTAGATAACTATAACAATCAGATGCACCAGCCATTTCGGTAATTGAAAACGCTAAAGGTTCTCCGTTCATACCTGTAGCAGTTTCATTAAAGATTTTTTCTTTTGGTTCTAAATGTCTATAAATATCATTTCCAAACAAAACATGGTATCCTCTATTTACCAACAATAAAGCAGGAACCTTTGTTATTGTAGGCGGCAATAACATTTTTTGTCCATTTTCCAAAATTATTACGGTTTTACCATGTGAACCTACTTCACGTTTATCAATACAAATAAAATGCAGTTCTTCTTTTATTTGAGACCTTGAAATTTTACCTAATAAGTTTTTACTTGGTTCACAATAATTACTATAGTAAAGAACGTTTGTCATTATTATTTGAAAGATATTTATTCTAAAGTATTCTAACTTATTGAAAAAATTGATTAAATATATTTCATTATATTATATACAAAACATGGACCCACGACTAACTAATATCTCCGAAAAAGATGGTATTCTTCGTTTTAGACTTGAAGGAGTAAATGTCAGTTTAGCAAATGCTGTTCGTAGAACATTACTTACTGACATTGATACTGTTGTATTTCGCACATTTCCGCATACTGAAAATCAGGCTGATATACTAGTCAATACAACCCGTTTTAATAATGAAATTCTAAAACAACGTCTTGGTTGTATTCCAATTCATATTCAGGACACCAGCATTCCAATTGAGCAATACGTTGTTGAAGTGCATAAAAAGAATGAAACTGATACAATTCAATACGTAACTACTGCAGATTTTAAAGTTAAAAATGTCAAAACAGGCACATATTTGAAAGATAGTGAAAATCAAAAAATCTTTCCACCAAATCGCATCACAAAACAATTTATTGACTTTGCGCGTCTCTCTCCTAAGATTTCTAGTGAAATTGATGGTTCTGAACTACATTTTGTTGCAAAAATGTCTATTAGCAATGCAGGATATGACGCTATGTATAACGCTGTATCAACTTGTGCGTACAAAAATACACCAGATAAGGTTTTAGCAAATGAGAAAAAAGATGAATTTGAAGATCAACTTCGCGGAAAGGGTCTAAAACAGGACGAAATTATATTTGAGACTAAAAACTGGTCTCTACTAGAATCAAAAAGATTTGTTGTTGAAAATAGTTATGATTTTGTAGTCGAAACTGTAGGAGTATTTCCGAATAAAGTGCTTCTTCAAAAGGCATGCGACTCTATTATTGATAGACTTAACCGTCTTTCAAGTGAAGAAGAGGATTCTTATATTGCCTATGAAAAGTCACTAACAACAATTCCTCATTCATATGATATAATACTTAAAAATGAAGACTATACTATTGGTAAAATTATGGAATTTTACTTGTATAAACAATATTATTTGGGCGATAAACAACTATCATTTGTTGGTTTTACAAAAGAACATCCGCATGATGACCATAGCATTATTCGTGTTGGATTTAAAGAACCAACTGATGTTGATGTTGCAAAAGGTTTCATTAGCAACGGAATCGCAAAACTTGTTCAAATTTATAAAGAAATCCGCAAAGCATTTGAACACGAGATTATCCAAGCACCATAAATAAAAAATTTACAAAATTTATAAATTTTTTATTTTTTATTTTTACGCATGTTTTTGAACAAATTCATGTAATGATTTTTTTGTTCTATCGCCACTGTATTCTTCAATTACATCTCCTTGTCCGTCAACCATCGCCAAAAAGGGGAAACCTTCAACACTATATTTTTCAACTGATTTGGTGCCAATTCCACTCCCACCACCTTCATTGCTTTCTATTTTCTTTGTTTCAACCGAACCTTTATTCTCCTGTGAAAATTCATCCCATATAGGCATTAATGTTTCACAATGTCCACACCCTTTCATGTGAATAAACAAGAAGGTTTTATTACCGTTTCCTTGAAATCCTTCTAAATTTTTTGATAAACCCGGTATTTGTAAAGTGGAAAAGTTAACAAGTTGTGTTTTATGTAATACAACAATAATTAAACCAACAATAAACATCATTCTAAATGCTTTTGGTTGTTTCATAAATGTTTTTTTTGTCTTCTTAACCACGGAGGTGAGAGTTTTTGTTAAATTTTTTAACATTATAAATTATTACTATATTTTATTTTAATTTAATTTTTATGACTCAGTTATTTTATCTTCCTTTTCATTTGTAGATTCACTTTCTACAATTTGTTTTTTGTTATCAACATTTTGCTGACGAAGAGGCTGATTAATAACATACATTAACTGAGCCGGATGAAGGTCATTAACAAACGCAATTACAAATTGTCTTGTTACTTTTTCACCATCTTCTCGAAGATAATCAATATATTTTTCATGCAGTTTAAACATGTTACCACGATATTCTTTGGGAAATTCAATAAGAGGTTTTTCTTTTCGCACGTAACAAGAGATATAATTAGAATGAAGTGCATTTGTATATTTATGAATATCGTCTCTGAACTTTGTGAAATCTGTACGATGTTCAGGATAATATTTCAAAAATTCGCGAACCTTTCCTGTTTTTCGCAACGCAAAATATTGAAATTGCAATTTGGGACTGTTTCCACGAAGATGTTTTACTTTTTCATAAACTGGATTTCTAATTTTCGTTCGCTCACCATTATTATTTTTAATAATAATACCAACAATATCGTATGGAGTGTTCATAGAAGCAAAATGCTGTTGAACTTCATCAAATTCGGAGACTTGATATGTTTTTGGTACTTTTACACAATTATATATTTCATCCGAGGCTTTTACACTTGTAATTGAATAATCATCATTATTAATTTCATAGACATCAATCAAATATAGGGTGGGTTTAGTAACAAGAGAAACTATACGATTTCTTGGATGCTGTACAACAAAACTATAACAATGGTTTTTATTTAACATAGTAAATTCTAATCCACATTCATTCATTGAATCTAAAAACATTCTACGAAATGTAATTTTTTCATCATCTTTGAAAAAAGCACTGTTACCACCAACAGTTCCTTTGGTTGCCAATTCCCATTCATTGTTATCATAAAACAAATTGATCATCGTACCTTCAACAAATTCTTGTGTGGTGAGTTGATTAAAATCAACATTATTTCTTACAAAATGAGTCAGATTATGCGATTTTGGTGGTGAAAAAGCAACCATTCTTTCTTTATTAAAAACCACAGAACGGAATAAACCAATTGTATCAGCGGCATCATGTGTCAAACACATTTTTTCGTATCTGTAAATATTATATGTAGTTCCATTTGCTCCAGTAATCTCTTTTCTATTAATTTTTTTGTTTTCCAAAAATGCACTATCAAACATTTTTTCCTTGGGGATAACATTGCTCAAATTATAAACGTATGCCATTATCAATATTACTACTATTAAAGTCGAATTTTTAAACCCCTTTTAAATAGTATTAATGGATTTTATATTTTAAATATTTAATATTAATTTCTACTATAAATATAAGTAATGTCTGAAAGTAAAGAACAAGAAAAAACCCCTGAATATAATCCAGATGATACTACTTTATCAATTGATGTTGGTGATATTGTAGAAATCAATTCTCCAACAAATTCAATGTTTCATGAGAAAACATTTTTCATATATTATTTGGATGATACTTTAATTACATTATTAAACATAGAAACATTAGAAAAACATTCAATAACAATACAACGTAATAAATTTGTAGACGAATCCATAATAAGCGTTAATATTTTAGACAAACCGGAAAAACGTGGTTTTGCTATAAATAATAATTTAATTCCTACTCAATGGGTTGATGTTTATTTTAAAGGTGATGTTCCTGAAATTTATACTGGAGAAATTACAAATTTAGAAGAAGATATGGTTGAAATAAAATTATATCCTAGCAATGATATTATTTATATTGATTTTGCTTACAAAGGTATTCCAGAAGATCTGGAAATAGATAAATTTGTTATAAGAGATAAACCGGTAAGACTTGTTGAAAATGAAAAACAATTATCAGTTGTTCAAGAACAAGAAGAACAGACGACAAAATCTCCAATTCCTGGTGACGAACGAGATGATGTTGATGACGTACCAATTGACGAACAAGAAGATGATGTAGTTGTTAAAGAAGGCGTTGATATATCTATTAAAGATAAGGAAGAGATGATACAAGAACAATTATCTAAAGAAAAAATAGATGAATTATTAGTAGAGGCTGATGATATTGAATTTGGAGAAGAATTAGAAGCAATTACACAAATTGTAAATGTATCGGAAAGCGAAAAACGTTATAGTATTGAAAATCAAACAAATGATTTACTTGATGAATTATTATCAACTGTCCCAACTACAGAAAGAACACGTAAAGTATTGTTTGATATCCATAATACTATTGAAAGATATAATCAATTACACAAATCTCTCTCTACATTTGATGATTATGGAAACGCAAATGGGTTTGTTGTTAAAGGTTCATTACATAAACCATTAATATCAACATTAAAAACAATGGATACTCATCTTCACTGGATAATACCTACCGTAATTCACTCCAATAAGTTATATGATGTCGAAACAAGTGATTTTGAATCAAACAATGATATTTTACCTCTTGAATTAGCCGCATCACGATTTCAAGAAGAGGAGATAGTGAAAAACTATTTAAGTAATAGTGGACCCGATAGTCAAAATAAATACTCTTTTCTTATGAATGAACTTAATGAATTTTTGACTCCTTTTTCATATTCCGAATCAGATGAAGGTATTATTACAAAAAAAGAAGCAAAAGGTCCTATTACTGTAGCAGTTAATAACAGCGATGATTTTGAAACAACTGTTGCTGTTAATAATAAAGATGTTGGCATTCTTGATAAAAAACGATTTTATATAACAAAATATAATAAGGGCCTGACAAGATTAAATGCCACACAAATAAGTGGTTCGCATATGGTAGCGAATCATGTAAAATTAACTCCAAATGATTTATTGCATGTACGCTCATTATTATTTTTACCTGAACCGGTTATCAATTATTCGCGTATTTCATTACCAGCAACATCAATACTTAGAAAAAGTAATTTACATCAATCCCTATTGCAATTGCATCAACTATTAAATAACAATACAACAATAAATACAACTACTATTGAAGATATTGAAAGAGAATATGAATATGACGAAGAAACTTTTTTAAAAGAATTCCATGAAATCAAATTAGATGAATCTATAACTCATCCGGATAGATATCAAAAGTTCTTAGAAACAATCGTTCCACGGACAAGAATACTGTTCACACTTATTAAAAAATATGTGAAAGGTACTATTTCATTTAAGGCAGTAATCGAATTTTTAGAACCATTCATGATATATCAGGATGATATAACATATAAGCAATATCAAACAATTATTCATTTTTTAAGAAAAAAAATAAAATCATTCAGAAAGAAATTTGTTAAAAATGATAAAGAATATTCTAGATTAAGTAACTACAAATATAGAAAGGGCGTTACAAAACATATATTATTAGATACATTTAAAGATAAAGAGAAGGTTTATTCGCTTATTCCATCATTATATCAGATAGACGAAACTAATGATACTGATAGTGAAATGTTAAATAAAATGAGAAATGTTGACTTAGGACAATTATATATGGAAGCCTTATCATTTCTTGATGTTGACTTACAATCATCATTAAATATTCAAGCAGAAATTGATAGAAATGTTGCATTAATCCAAGCAAAAGAGGACAAACGCAAATCAAAATGTAAAAACTACACCTTGGCAAAAAAATATAAAGATATTGATGAACTACTTGATGATAATGAAAAAACTATTTATTTTGATAGAAAATACGATGAAACTAGATACGAAATTATGGAAGAGTATTCAGCACAACGCGAAACTATGTCCACTGAACAACTAACAGACTTTATACAACAAGAATTAATGCAAAACGTTGGATTAAATGAAACAAACGCATTATATGAAGCAACTAATATGATTTTAGGTCAAAAAGTTGTTCTTGAAGGCCACTATGCCGTGTTAGAAGTTAATGATCCTAGAAGTGAGATTCCTAATGGTAAAAAATTTCATTACTATAAACGTCAGAAGAATAAATGGGCGCGTGATGCAAAAATACCATCAGCAACATACGAAGATAATGAATTGTTCTTTTGTAATGTTCAAGACAAGTGCTTTTCAATTGATAAAAAATGTGATTCATTTGTTAAAAATAAATTGGAACTTAAAAAAAATCTCCTCGAAGACTTAATTGATAATTTTGAAGATAGTTACAATGATAGCCAAGAACGTATTTTGCAAAAAATTAAAGAAAGTTTGGAACTACGTTTGTCAAATATTGAAATTATTAAAGAAATAAACATTCGCGAAAAATACAAATTCAATACAAAATATTATCAAATGGGCATAATGAATCAAGATAAAGAAGTTATTGTTTCCCCTTATACACATTTACGCGATTTAATTCTTTCTCAACCAGATTTTACCAAACGACAAAACGATATTTTGCAATTTTCAGCAAGATATACACGCGAAGCGGATGATATTGTAGGAGAAAACATATATTGGGCATACTGTAGAGAATCGAATGTCCCGTTATTGCCAACATTCTTTGTTACACTCGCTAATGCCTTTATTGAACATAACAACTATACAACAAAATTAGATGAAATTTGCGGACAGATTGGTGTTTTAAGCGATGATGGAGATTCATGGGTTGACAAACATAGTGGATATACTATTAAAGCAATTGAATTCAGCACCGATGAAGGATATGATGAAAGTGGTTTTAAACTAAGAACACGTGAAAAGTTAGAAAAAGATCTTGGTACAGTAACTGTTATGCAAAATGAAAAACCAGATAAATTTGAAAGTCCAGAAAGTGAAATGGTTCATAATATTGTACATACAATGCTTGGCTACATTGGTGTATCAATTAATACTCTTGATTTTATAGTTAAAAATGTTACAACTGATATGGTTGAACAGGTTGATAGTGAAGAAAAGTATCAAAAACGAGTCGAAGAAGCAGCAAAAAAAGGTAAGAAACTAATTAGTTATGAAACTGTTAAAAATAATACACTTTTAATTTTAACATTATCATATTTATTTATTGCTCTTCAAACCTCAATTCCTTCTATCAAAACAAGAAAAACATTTCCTGGGTGTGTTAGAAGTTTCAGTGGGTTTCCTCTTGAAGGTGAAGGCGATGAAAGTGGTTTAATGTATATTACGTGTATTGCACATAAAATTAAGAGCAGCATCAAACCATGGAATACAATACGAAAAAATAAATTAGATATTTTATTTAAAAAAATTAAAATTTTTGTTACAAAAATTATAGAAAAATTAGAGGTTCAAGATAAATTGAAACAAAAAATGGAATATTTATTATCATCAGATGATACTGATATTCCTGAAGAACATAGCGTATCCAAATGGAAAACTTTTATGCCACCATTAATTCCAGTTAAAGTGTCGGCTTTAAGAAACATTTCAGCCGATTTCAAAAAGAATATCGTTGATTACCCAGATGCTAACTTACAATTACGTTCTAAAATGATGGCACATAGTTATGCGATCATTGAGAGTATACAAGATATCGTAACTAAAGAAAAGCCAATTTTAACAAACATGTTGGGAGAACCTTTTCTTGAAAACGCCTGTTGTAATTTAAGTGAATATACCAGTGCCGACTTTTTTATCGAAAAAGACAAAAGAATAGATGATTACAATGAAATAATTGATGGAATGGATGAAATATATAGATTAAATAGAATGTTTGGAAAAGCGCCATTCTTATTTCACGATGAAAACACAAAAAATCAATATCCTCAATTCGGTACAGAATACAACGAAGATGCAATTTACAAGATGTTTATTAAACACTGCAAATATAATAGTGGATTACAATTAGATAAGGATTTGCAACTTATTTGCACTAATAACACTAGTGAATTCAAACAAGAAGACGACATTAAAGAAAAGATTCGAATACTAAAAGCAGAAGGTCGTAATTATACAAGTGATAATTTACAGCAATTACTTCAAGTTATTGGTCATCGTGGAATATTTCCGGTTACAATGGGACCGAAATTTGTTAATAGATTCCAGGGGCTTCGCGAATTTATCGAATATTATGTTGAATTAGATGAACAATCATTAGACATGAAGTTTTTAACCTTATTAAATGAAAATTTAGATACATTTCAAATTTCTGTTGATGCGAAAGATAAAAATATCGACAAATTAACAGATTATGTATCACTTGAATGCGATACAATGAGAGATGAAATTATACAATTTATTTCTAATAACGCCGGTGTTAGTCGAAAAAAATTTAAACCTATCAGAGAATTTATTACAAATATTACCAATTGGAATTTGGAAACAGATAAGAAAGAAAGTTTTTTATTGCCGCAGGATGAAACAACTTACAAAATGATTACTTTTGTTAAAGAAACTATAAAATCAATGATTTTATTTTTCCCAAATCTAGTAACGAATGAATTAGAACACAAAGATATTAAGATTCCCAAACATTGGAACTTATCTCAGAATCATGTTCGTGATGTTTATTCAGTACTAACAAAGGAATATGAAATGATCACAGAATTTTACGGAAATGATGTTTTAAAACCTATGTTAAATCTTATAAGTAATAAATATCAGATTTTGGTTACTCTTATGGATTTAACACCTGTATATTCTTATATAACAACACAAAAAAGCAAAGTAAAACCTATATTTAATAATGAGGTAAGCAATTTATTGTTTGAATATTATTTTTTATTTGCTTTAAAATCAATTATTTCGGTATTAGATGAACATGTTATTATCATGAAGAGTGTAGTTAGAAAAGAACGTGACATTGAAAATGATGACGATATTGTTACTGATAAAATAATAGAAAATGAATTACGAGGTGAAATCAGCGAAATCGATGTTATTCAAGGAGAAAGTCATCAGAAAAACCAAATTTTGGCTTCTTATTTATATAAAACTCTTGTCATTTCTGAGAAACGCAAAAAAGATATAGATTATAATTTTGAACAAATTATGGAAAAGATTAATCGCTCCAAAGAAAAGGAAAAGGACAATGTTACAATGTACATGAGAAATTTAGACGAAGACTCATTAAGAGTTGAAGATACATCTAAAAATCTTAAATTAGAAAAATGGAGTAAAGGTTTACAAAAGGGATTGACGCAATATGTGCAAAAAACATATGATGAAGAAAGAGGTGAACTTGAAAAACAAACACTAAATGAAATGAAAATGGGCAAAATGGATGTTGTTAGCGAAATGAATCAAGACATTTACAATTTCGAACTCGATGAACATGACCGAGTAGATGCCGAAATAGACAGAGAAGTCAATGATTTATCTGGTTTAGCAGAGGATGATGATTTTGGAAATAAAGATGGAGATGAAGAATATTAATTCATAGAAAAAATTAAAATATTAAAATAACCTATTTATATATTACTATGAATAGGTTATTTGTGAGAAGACATGTGAATACCTTCGCTATTTTATTGTTTGTAACATTATTTGTAATTCTTAACTATGTAAAACCTGCTATTATTTTTAAGGATGACGGCAGTTTAAGAGAATTTGGTGTTGGATATAAAAACAAAACAATTGTTCCAATATGGTTGGCTACAATTATTTTAGCATTTATGTCTTATTTGGCTGTATTATACTATTTGGCTGCTCCCAAACTTTATTAAATATAATCTATAAATAATATATAGATTATATGACAAAACCTTTTAATCCAAAAAGTCTCAAAGGTATTTTGGACAAAATTAGAAATCGGTTAGAAGAAAGCGCAAAAAGATCAGATGCATCTCTGGCGGCGAAAGGAGCGCAAATTAGACTTGATTTATTAAACAAACCGTATGATGCAAAAAATTTTGGCGGGTTTAGTGACATTGCCAAAGCCTTTGGCAAAGACTTCGCATTAACAATGAAAAACAAAAAAAATTTGGAAGAAACTCTTGCAAATAAAAAATTGGAAGAAACTCTTGTAAAGATAAAATCGTGCTGTGGCAAAACGGGGGGGGGAGTGCCTGTCAAGCAGCAGAAGTTCACCATCGCAGACGGTAAATCTCAGACGAACCCCGCGTTGCGAAACGCGTGGCGCGATGCGACCCTGCTGGATGAGGTTTGGGAGGAGGGGACACCTGTTCACGAAACCTTATTTGGTAGAATAGTTCAACCCATGGTTTGTTTAGGGCTTCTTGTCTTTATGTATTTATCAATGGCAGTTATTGAAAGTAATTTATTTCCACAAAATGGACCATGGACTAGTGCACACATTTTGGGAGATACTGTAGTGTCAGAAATAGACTATGATGTTCAACAGGTAACACAGGGAACTAGTATGGTTAACGAATGGCCGTTTGGTGGCGCTGCTGCTAGTTTATTACAAAATTTATATAGTGAAGCCGGTGTGATTGGTGATATGCAAATATTAAATACAGCACATTTATCTGGTTCACAAGTAACGGGCGTACACGCATCTGAACCTCCGTCACCGGAGGCTATACAAAACATATATGATACCTTAATGGCAAATGAGGATTATCTTCCCGGACCGCTTATTGAAACCGCATTATTATTTATGGGACGTATTCTTATGCGTTATCAAATTGGAATATTTGCACCCGAAGGCGGTGGTAAAAGAAAAACTAGACGCCGTAGAAATAAACGTTCCAAACGACGCAATAAAAAATCTAAAAAAAGAGTAAAACACCGTAAAAATAAACGTTCCAAACGACGTAACAAAAAATCTAAAAAACACAGACGTTAACGGTTAAGATAATAAGAATAAAATTATTCTCATTATTTATTTATAAATTTATTACGAAACAACATCTGTAGCAGTATTTGATGCGGCTTTTTCAGCCTCAAATGCTGCACGATTAGCCTTCATTTCTTCGGCTGTTAAATCGCAACTAGCACTGTTTAAATAGTTGAATGAAAGGGCCATAATTAATGAACCAGTTAAATAAAACCAAATAAATTCAGATACTGCATCCTTCATTATAATCTTGCTTCGAAGTTTTTCCTTAAACTGGTCAGCGTTTGCATTAAATATATCCTTGTTTGTTCCCCAAAATTCATCAAAATTCTGTGGGGTTATTTCATTTACTAATAATGATTGATCTCTGTATATTTGTCTAATAGAAGGTTTAATTGCATCACTCGCTTTATCCTCTTCTACTAAAATATCACGCATTAATCTTTCTATTCCTGATAATTTAAGGAATAAATATCCAAATGTATTGGCAAAGGGTGCTTTCCATCCAGGAAATTGGATTAACATAGCATTTAAAGTTCCAAAAATCATTAACCACGGAACAACAACATAGTAAAACGCTAAATTATATCTTGATGAACCACATTTTTTCTTTGTTAGAGCCAAACTATTATTAAATTCATAAAGAACCATTCCTAATACATATGCTGCCAATAGAATGGTATCCCATTTACCACCATCCCCCATCATTGTTCTTGCAATAAAATACCCAATTGTTATAAAGAAAAACCCAGAATAATTTACACCAGGTGGTTTCTCTTCTTCTTTCATATTCTTTGAATCCGACATACTTATAAATATTAGTTATAATTTAATTTGAAATAATAACATAAAACCACAATAATTATCTATTGATTTATTTATATAATGTCTAATGGAATCAGAGAATTTAAACCACCAAGATTAATAGAACCTGGAGTATGTTATTTTTTAAAAGAAAACTTAAAACAATGTAAAAAAAAACGATATGTTGTTTCAAATTCACTCTTCAATTTATTAGCATTTTTATTATTTGCTTTAGTTTTAGGAGGGACATTATCCTACATGTATAAGGGAAAATTAACTGAATATCAAAGAAAGAAAAAAGATAGAAAAAATGAAGAATATGTTTTAAATAAAATAAGAGATGTTGAAATTGCAAAAAAAAGAGAGCGCCAAGATTTAATAACTAATTTACCAACATACCATAATAATTATTTTTTCATGTAAATTAAATAATAGTAATATGTATTATAATATATTATGGCTGTTCGAAAAAAAGCACAAGATTCATATTTCAAAGATTTGGAAAAATATTACAAATTGAAGAGCGATTATGAATTAAAATATCAAAAAGAAAAAAAGAAAATATTAGGAAACACAAATTATAAAACAGTTCAAGATAAAAGAGAAAAATTACAAAAATTAAAACTTCCGTGCAGTCAATGCAAACGTAAAGTAGGTATGAATTTCGAAACAACGCCCACACATTTCACATGTGGTTGTGGTGATGAAACACAACCATGTGAATTTAGAATAAATCTTAAAAAATATAAGGTTGTAACACAATATCCTTTATTGGAAGCATTAAAAAAGGATTGTGATAAAAATATGCTTGATATTATTAAATTAAAATTAGATGTTTTGTTTAATTTTGCTTCTGAAAGTGAAATAAGTACTAAATTTGCAACTGTACGTGATGATTACATGAAAAACAATAAATTATACAAAAATACAGTTAATAGTTATAAAGAAGTTATTAATAGAGAACCTTATCAGGAAGAACTCAACAAAAAAAAAATCGAATTGCAAAATGAATTACTTGAAATGAAAGATATCCTTAATAGATTTAATCAAGATGGAAAGGACCAATTTCTTATTGAATATATTGACAGATATCAACGTATTATCACGCCTATTATTGAAAAAATAAGGGAATTAAGTTATAGTTATCAAAATGTAGAATTTGACGGTAATGACGAGGTATTTAGATTAATACAAGAACCATATACTGTGCATGATTTAGAAATATTTATTAAAAGAACAAAATAAACTTCTTTTATTATCTCTTGATATAGTAGATAATAAAACATGAATTTAAAAAATATGATTAGATTAATTAATATACCGGCATTTATAATTAGTTTGGCTATTGGATTATTTTTTGCCTATACAACAATGCCAAAATTAACCACCATTTATGTTTACCCAAATCCATTAACCAAAGAAGAGGTTTTATATAAAGATGCTACTGATAGTTGTTTTAAATTTGATGAAGTAAACGTTGAATGTCCACTAGACAAAAGTAAAATAAATGTTGTTCCAATCCAAACTTAATATTTGTAATATATAAGAATAATGGGATTAAACAGAATATTACATACAAAATTTGGCCAAACATTGTTATCAATTATTTTGGGATTTGGACTAGCATCATTATTTAGAAAAGTATGCAGAAAAAGGAGTTGTATGATATTTAAAGCACCGACCCCAAAAGATATAGAAGAAAAGGTTTATAAATTTGAAGATAAATGTTATAAATTTAAACCAAACCCGGCGAAATGTGATGTATCTAAAAAAATCATTGATTTTGAAAAATAAATAACGAGATTTAATTTTTTGCGTTATTTATCTTATACAAACCTTCTACCTATACATATAGATTTTAAACTATGAATCAAGAAACTACCAGTTTAAGCGAATTGCCTATACAACCCGGAAGTGTTGGTGGTGGCGGTAATGAACAAAATATTGTTATGACTACTAATGAAAAACAGTCAACTAATTATTCACCTAGTGTGCCGGGAGTAAGCGAACAACAACCTCAACCGAATGGTGCGCGGGGTCCACCGCAAGGAGGAGCGCCTCTACCACAAGAGCCTCAGGCCGCTGGAGGTTCGCAAATTCCTCCCCAGCAGTTATCACATGAATCAATGGCACAATTAAATAGCGATTTACAACAGGCTGGTCAAAGTAATTTAACACAATTACCTACCAGAGATGTTCCGATGAATCCTCTATTACATACACAAGATGAACAAACACAACCGAACCATGTTCCCGAAGAAAGACATCCAACTGATTATATTCAACAATATGCAAATATTGAAAAAGCCGTAAATCAAGGAACTGAAAATAAGACTGATTTTATGGAAAATATTTACGAGGAAATTCAAACCCCGTTACTTATTTTTGTGTTATTTTTTATATTTCAATTACCTTCTGTATCAAAAGGATTTAATCGACAGTTTCCTATTTTATTAACAAATGATTCCAATTTAACATTAAAAGGATATATTGTTAAAAGTTTAATTGTAGCAATATTATTTTTTCTAATTAAAAAAGCAGTAATACATTTTTCGCATTAAAATATATTCGATTCATCTTTTCGTTTAATATAAAAATTGTTATTCAACATATCTATTAATGGTAAATAACAATTCTTTTGAAATTATACATAAATTTTTAGGATACTTATTATTACCTGCAAAATTATTAATCATTATACCATATGCATTTCTTGTTATTATTGTTATAACATTATCAAATTTCAATCTCTTACCTAAAGATTTAGGTTTTTTTTTATTAAAAGGGTTCGCAATTATGGTAGCAACAATTGGTGGTATTAATATACATATAAAGAAAGATAAACAATATGAAAATTATAAATTATTGTCAGATAAAGAAAAATACTGCGTTGTTTATAATCACATATCTGCATTAGATATTCCTGTATTATTTAGTATTCTTAAAACACATATTACTTTTCTTGCATCAGAAAATCAAATAAAAACATTTCCCATATCTTTCTTTTTTAAGTTTATGGAAGGTATCAAGGTAAATGTAGATAAAAAAACAAACGGGACTCAAAGAATAAAGGAACATTTAGATTCTAATAGCAATAATAATTTATGTATTGCACCTGACTCAGGAAGAGAAATACCAGATAATGAGGTTATAAGACCCTTTAGAACTGGAGCATTTGTTCACAAAAATAAAATTCTTCCTATTGCAATCCGTTATCAAGTAAGCCATAAAGAGGACTGTTTAAATTGGCTTTCTGAAAAAAATAATAGTAAAGATATAATACGTCATCTCTATGACATGCTTTTAGATGGTAATATAGATGTTTTTGTTAAATTTTTGGATATACAAGAGTATAATGAAGAAAAACATAAAACACCCAAAGGATATGCCGATGATGTACATAAAAAAATGTCTGTTGAATTAAGAAAACTACCAAAACAAATAAATAATTTGACTGATATTGAACCAACAGATAGCAACTGTATATTTTTTGTTACAATTATGTTTTTTTTGCTATCATGTCTCGCTTATATTCTTTCTGACTATGTAATGGCATTTCATGCTTGTTTATTATCATTTACTGGATTTTTATTTCATAGTTTTCCAACAAATAATACCTTGCTTGCAGATAAGATTGCTATCATTATGGGAACTTTTACTTTCTTTTTTAAATATGCAAATACACAATCTGCAAATATTTTTAAATATATTATATTTTTTCATGCATTTATAAATAGTGTTAAAAATAATGTATATAATGAATTACCTACAGCCAGAGGAACTACCAATTGGTTGCGAGACCACCTTTACAGTGTACAATTACCATTAATAATTGCCGTTGGTTGGGGAATTATAGATCATAATTTTTTTCTACCTAGATAATATATGTTTCAAAATTTGTCAAAACAAAATACAATTATTGCAATAATTTGTATATTAGCAGTAATAGATGTCTTTACACAGTATACATCAAAACTGTATACAATTCAAAAGGATAAATTATTACTCTTTGTTATGATTATTGGATATGTTTGCATGGGATTATTAACACATAAACTAACAGAAATGAAAAAATTAACGGTTGCTTATACATTACATTTGTTATCACATTTTATTGTTTTGGGTGTAATATTTTTCATAAGTAAATTAATATTTCATGAAAAATATTCGACAATGGAAATGATTGGACTTTTATTTGGTGTAATTTCTATGTATATTTTAACTTTTAAAAATTAAATCCTAAAAAATTAACCTTTTTACGGGTTGATCTTTTACTCTTGTTTCGTTTTCTTAATGCTTTTGATTTTTTTATTGTTTTAGATTTCGATGCTTTTTTTGTTTTTGATGCCTCAGGTGTGTATGAATAGTTATCCTTTAATGTTTCTGGTAACGCGGTTTTACTTATTGATATTGCATTTTCTATTTTTCCAGGCATAGACATCTTTCTTGTATATGTTTTTCCGTTTGTTTGTTTGGATTTTGACGATTTTTTATTATTTCTCTTTTTTACGTCCCTTGGAGCGTATCTCAAAAACCACTGTTCGTATTCTTTTTTATTTTTTTTATTTTTTTTATGTTTTAATTCCTCGAATTTTTGTGCTTTTAATGCACGCATATCTTCAATAGTTGGTTGGTTTCCGTAACATGTAATTGTATATCGTTTTAATAGTCCTTTTTGCGAAAGTCTGTGTTTTCTTCTAATAGTAAACAACTGTTCACATAAACACATAATTCTATTTTTATCATAATAAGGACGATTTGAATAGTAGAATGCCAAGAAAAAACTAAACATTGTATCAATAGTAGCAACATTCACTTTTCGATTATTTATTGTTATTTTATTGTAACTGTGGCATGCAAGTGGTTCATAAATAAATGCAACTGTTTCATCGCCAACGATAACCTCGTAATGTTTTGCTACAAGTTCTCCGATTTTATCATGTTTTCTAATTTTAATTCCTTTGATGTCTTCATCTTGTAATCTTTCTTTTAAAATCATTGTGGTTGTTTCTGGGTCTTCCGATAATACATCAAAGTCAGGAATATACTGCTCTCTACGTTTTTTGGGTAAATAATTTAAATATAAAGAGTTGGCATACGCTCCAAAAAATATTACACCTTGGTCAATTAAACTATCGCGTACAGTAGTATAAATGCTTTCTTGGTTTTGTTTTACATTTTTGTTTTCCATATGACGTTGAACTTCGATTTCATCACAACGTTTTCCTTTTAAAGGATAGTTTTTGCTTAAAAGAAGTAATCTTTTTAAAACTTTTTCCCAACGACTTACATCACCATCTGGACGTGATAATTCTAAATACATAGCCATACGAAGAAAATTTGGCGGAGAATAATGAATACCGGCAACTCTAATAGCATCTTTCCTTAAATTCTTGTAAATTTCTGATGAAAGTTGTGTAATATCAGCAATAGGGATGAAATTTACATAGACTTTATATGTTCCATAATGTTGACCCGAAGATGCTTGTACTTCATCAAACCCGGCCTTAAAGTAAATATTTGCTAATTCCTTTGCATCATCCATTGCGTTCATAGAGTAAAAATCATAATCGGGTAACTCGATCTCCTTGTTATAAAATTGGTCACTAACTGGTAAAATGTTGTTAATCGCAGTTCCGCCGTAACAAATTAATTTTTTCTTTTTTAAAAAATTTTCAACAATACCGACTATGTTTTGTATTTCAGGCGTCATAATCATTTTTTTCCCTTTTTTTTGTTCGGCTTTATCAACCGCATTTCGAACAATATCTAGTTCACATTCTTCGAGCGATTTACCTTTTTCACACAAATAGTTTTTCTTAGAATTATGGTTATGTGTTTGTCTTTTGAATTTTCTAGCACGTTTTGTTCTTTTTGGCATACTAATATATGTACAGATTTAAAATTTACATATATTATTTTTAATTTGGAATTTAATTTGGAAATTAATTACACATATTTCTTTCAGTATTAGTAATCGCATCAAAGTATGTTTCGCATTTAATATCATGTTTTAAATTAGGATCAGGGGGCGCAACTTCAACAAATTCCTTTCTTAATGATGCGTCTTTTAATACAAACGCACCAGACTTAAATGTTTCTTCAAAAAGTTCAAGATTACCATCATTCTTTGATAAATTCATACCAATCATCTGACAACCGTATGATAAACACATGTTAAATGGCGGATTAGTATTATTTGTTCCGACATTTGGTGTAACCATGGTCATGTTAACTTTATTAAAATTAGTTAATTCTTCAAAATTGGCGATATCTCTAATCTCAAAAGAGTTATATTTTCTTACAGTTGATGAATTTGTTGCCATATTGACATAATTAAATAAAGGTGTATCTACATACATTGGATTTGTTTTATCAACACAAATTAATACACGTCCACTACTTTTAAGATCACCTATACTTTTTGTGGTTATATTTTCTCCACCATTTTCATTACCATATTCCTGAGGAAGTAAATATCCACTCAAGGTTTGATTTATTTTATTCGAAATCTTACTATAAATATCTCTGTTAGTACTCTTAATGCGGAGATGTAAGATTAATAAGTCATCCTGATTCGGACAGTCCCCGCTAAATGCCATTCTATTTACGATTGATAATGCTTCACCTAATGGTATTTGGTTGTATGTTTCCTTGAATGTGAAACCCATTTGATTAATCTTATTATCTACGACCATAGGATTCGAAGATGTTGCAATAACTGGTTCATTATCTACTGAATAAATTTCAAAATCCAAAACACGACATCCCTGTCTAATGGCAGTTTTTAAATGACATAAATCTACAAAACTGTTTCGAAATTGTCCCCCCGAGCAGCAATTATATGCTGTCTTAATATAAAAATCATGCAATTTATATTTTTCTAAACTTGTGTCTAATGTTTTAACCGTCTGGCTTGGATATAATCCATATCTATTATCCATTTTTTGACAATTAACACGTCGTAATCTTAGTTTACCAGTTACATAACTAAACATTGCAATTACAGTAATTACTATTGTAATTGTTAATATTACAGTAGCCAACCAAGTTCCATCTTTACTTCTTATATAATTCATTAATTCTTTTGATTGTGCGGCAATTCCTTTATCCATAACAATACTTATATATTAAAAGCATTATTTTATTTGTAATTAAATTAAATTAATTGTCAATAAAAAATAATAAAACAATAATATAAGTCTAACATAATGACCGGTGGATTATTAAATTTAGTTTCTTATGGAAATCCAAATGTTATGTTAAATGGAAATCCCTCTAAAACTTTTTTCAAATTTGTTTATGCGAAATATACTAATTTTGGTATGCAAAAATTTAGAATCGATTTTAAAGGTTTACGACAATTACGACTATCTGAAGAATCTGTTTTCACATTTAAAATGCCTCGTTATGCCGAACTGTTAATGGATTCTTATCTTGTTGTAACATTACCAAATATATGGAGTCCTATTCACCCTGCTACTAATACTAACGAAAAATATGTTGGTTATGATTTTAAATGGATAGAAGATTTGGGTATGCATATGATTAAAGAAATAGAAGTAACAATTGGAGGACAAATTATACAAAAATATAGTGGTGCTTATCTACAATCTGTTAAGAATAGAGATTTCAGTGGATCAAAAAAAAAATTACATGACAGAATGACAGGAAATGTTCCTGAACTAAACAACCCCGCTAATGCAAATAATAATAATGGATACTACCCAAATGCTTATTTTCAAGGCTCTACAAATATTGAGCCCTCTATTCGTGGAAGAAAATTATATATACCTCTCGATTTGTGGTTTACACGTACAAGTAAACAAGCGTTTCCACTTGTTTCTTTGCAATATAATGAACTTCATATAAATGTAACCATGAGACCTATTCGCGAATTATTTACTATACGTGATGTTCTTGATAAAACAAATAACTATCCTTATATTCAACCGAATTTTAATGTAAATACGCAGCAAATGCATCGTTTTATTCAAGCGCCGCCGAATACTACATTAACTTATGCTGATTTAACAACAAATTGGGACGCGGATATCCATATGATTGCAAATTATTGTTTTCTCTCAGAGGAAGAAGCAAAGGTGTTTGCTGCAAAAAATCAAGATTTCTTATTTAAAGAAGTGCGCGAACATGAATTTAGAAATGTAACTGGTGCTAAAAAAGTATTATTAGATAGTCTTGGTATGGTTTCTAATTACATGTGGTATTTTCAAAGAAGTGATGTAAACTTACGTAATCAATGGAGTAATTATACAAATTGGCCATATAAATCTTTACCACATAAACCAACCCCTGCATCTATAGCAACTGGACAACCAGGTAAGAATCCTGATGGAACATTTACTGGATTAAAAATCACTGGAGATCTTCATATAGAAAATCATAAAGATATATTAAACAGTTTGGCAGTTGTTTTAGACGGAAAATATAGAGAAAACCTTTTTGATGCTGGAATCTATAACTATGTAGAAAAATATACACGCACAAGTGGAAATAGTGTAGAAGGACTATTTAATTACAATTTTTGTATGCATTCTAATAATGATGAATTGCAACCGTCTGGCGGTATTAATATGAGCAAGTTCTCCAAAATTGAATTAGAATTTAATACTTATGTTCCCGTTTTAGATCCAAGTGCAAACTTCACTGTAATTTGTAATGAAAATGGAACACCTATTGGTGTAAATAAATCTCCGTGGTCTATCTATGATTACGCATTTGATTTATTTGTTTTTGAAGAAAGATATAATATTCTTACATTTACTAGTGGTAACGCGGCTTTACGATTTTCAAGATAACATTTATTATTTCGTGTAATAAATGTTAATGTAGTTATAATGTTTGGTTAGGATCTTTGTATTTATCACAAGGGGGGCAGTTGCATCCAGTCAAATGATTGTCGTAATTATTGGAATTTCTAGGGAATGGCCATTCTCTAGGACGATTATTGAAAAATCCAGTTCCAACATTGGCTTCGCGAGTAAAAGCACTGGCTCTATCAGGTTGACATTGTGTGTTTGAAACAACTGTAGATGTTTGCGCATTATTAGGATTTGTATCATATGTTGCAATATGTTCTGCTGCTTGTTTTTCACGTAATACCATGTTTGTAGCACGTGATTCGGCTAAACTATCTAATGCTCTACAAACTAATTCGTTCTCATGTTCTGCTTCTTTACAATTATCTACTTGTTTCTTAAAATCTGCATATTTTAAATTTTGACTTAATTGGCCTGTTGATTTGCCAGTGCAACAAACAGGTCTGCATTCAAGATCACCAGCAGTATTACCACCGTAAACAGCACAATTTGAACTGAAATCGTTATTCATATAAGATTTTTGTTTGCAGTCTTCATCAAAGTTTCCTGCTTGTCCTGAGGCTTTGCATTCTTCAACTGGCTCTGTAGCAGGAGTCTCTGTGGCGGGAGTTTCTGTGGCAGGAGTCTCTGTAGCAGGAGTCTCTGTGGTGGGAGTCTCTGTGGCAGGAGTTTCTGTGGCGGGAGTCTCTGCGCCATCATCACTTGTTGCATCGCCAGCATTTGTGTTTCCTTCAATAATACTTTTGTTTCTAAATATAAAATGGACAACTACTGAAACACAAATCGTTGCAAGTAATATTTTTGAATATTTACCAAGTTTCATCAATTATATATTAATTTAGATTTATTTTTATTCTAAATTAATTTGATACGTATTTAGTGGTTTTCTGTGTTATATTTTTATATTTCAAGAATATATATATAATTAATAATGGTGAAAGATAAAGACAAAATTAACAAAGATAGTAAAAAAAATTTACCGAAACCAAAAACATGGGAAGGCAGATGGATGCAATGGGTTAAAACAGCACCATTACAAGCATTAAAATTAACTACCATGTGGGCTATATTGGGTGGTAATATTGTATTGTTAACAAGTAAAAGTAAAACATGGCCATTTGACAAAGAACTTGAAAAACTTCTATTGAAAAGAAAAAAAGCAATTGAAAAGGAAGATATCGACTTAAAAGATCAATTAAACGCTCAATTAGAGGAGGAGGGTGTTATGATTGATGAAGGCAACAATAGTTGGTCTTTTAAAGAATTCACTGGCGAACTTGACAGTGGATGTTATCGTATTCCAATATCATTAGATGAATTATATGAAGATTGGTTTCCGACTGATCCTAATAGCGCACCATATTGCTTACAAGATGATATGCCTCCTAATCCAACGCAAAGCGATGATTTTAGTGTAGTAGATTTAATTCCACCAATGCCCGGTAGCGGCGGTGGCGGCGGTGAAGATGATGAAGACGATGATAGTGGTATTGGTGGAATGTTAGGTAAACTGCCGACAAAAAAAGGGAAAGTTAAACAAAGAGGTGGGCGTCGCCAAAGAGGTGGGGCTAGTCTTCTAGGTATTGAAAAAAATAAATGCAAACCAAGAGACACTAAGTCACCTGCTGAAATTGCTCTTATGAAAAAAAAATGTGGAAAAAGAGGTAAATGTCCTCCTCCTGAAGCCTCTTGTATGGGCGGAGAAGCATATGCTTGTTTACAATGGCCCTGGTCCTCTGCTAAATTTTGGTCTGAAAAAACAACACCGGAAAAGGCTCAAAAATATTTAGATAGTTTTCGTACAGACGACGAAGATGCTGATACAACTGAAGATCCTGAAAAGAATCGTTTTAGACCAGGATGGAAAATTTTTCTTAAAAAATTACAATGGTTTCTTGTAAAATGGGGTCATTACATTAAGCGATGTGTTATTTGTATGTTTGCGGGTGTTATAATTGGATTCAGAATTGTTCTAAAAACCATATTTAATCTTTTATCTGGAGGTGGTAGCAGTGACTCTCCTAGTTCAAGTTCATGCAAATCTGTTAAACGCACAAGCGGTGAAACAGGCCCTCAAAAAGAGCCTAGTAATGCGATGCAATTCTGGGGTGGAGCCATTGCTTTTGCTGTATTAATGGGAATTCTTCCATTTAAATTAGGAATTGGCCCATCATGGTTAACGCCATTTGCAGTTATTTTGATACTTTGTGGATTACTTGGTGGTTTAGGTGCAGCGCCTATTATTTTCTTATTTGGCGGATATTTATTGTTTGCAGGACTCATAGGACCAATTGGAACGTTAATGCCTGTTTTATTGGCTGCATTTTTATTGATATATCCGATAATGGTTTTTTCCAAACACGGTGGTTACTTTACACCATTACTTAAAAATATAGGCAACAACTTCTGGGGGTTAACTGCATTGTTTGTTATTCTTACTGGAATCTATACAGAAAACTCAAATTTAACTAAATGGGAAAAATACGGTGTCTATGGTGGAATAGCAGCATTTGCTGGGCCAGCATTATTTAAACAATTCACCCAAAAACCGGAAGAACCAAAATCAGCGGCGCCCAAATAAAAATAGAATTATTAGTTTAATATAAATATAAATATAAATATTTCGTTATAAATATTTATATTCAATGGGTAATAATAAACGCCAAAAAAAGAAACAGAAGCAGAAACAGAAACAAAAGCAACAAAATTCGGATATTCCTGGTACAATAGGTAAAAAACCTACAGTTAGTGTATGCACTCCAACATTTAATAGAAGACCATTTATTAAATATATGATTAAATGTTTTCAACAACAAACATATCCATTGGAAGATGTTGAATGGATTATTATAGATGACGGAACAGATAAAATAGGAGATCTTGTTTGTCATATTCCACAGGTAAAATATTTTTCATATGATGAAAAAAAACCACTTGGAGAAAAACGTAATATTATGCACGATAAATCAGTAGGTGACTATATTGTATATATGGATGATGATGATTATTATCCTCCTCAACGCATTGAACATGCAGTTAATATGTTAAAAACGCACAAAAAAGCATTATGTGCAGGAGCAAGTGAAATTTATATTTATTTCAAACACATAGAAAAAATGGTCCAATTTGGGCCTTATGGGCCAAATCACGCAACGGCAGGGACATTCGCATTTAAACGAGAATTGCTAAAACAATGTCGTTATGAGGATAAAGCATCTCTTGCTGAAGAAAAAGCGTTTCTTAAAAATTACACAATACCATTTGTACAATTGGAACCTAAGAAAACTATTTTAGTTTTTTCTCATCGTCATAATACCTTTGACAAACGTAAACTATTAGAAAACCCTCACCCAAATTATGTACGCGATAGTGATAAAACCGTTGATGATTTTGTAAAACAATCTGAACTTAAAAATTTTTATATGAATGAAATAGATGATTTATTAAAAGACTATAAGCCAGGTGAACCTACTATGAAACCAGATGTATTAAAACAAATGGTAGAAATAGAGGAATTCCGTAGAAAACATCTTGAAGAAATGGCAAAGAAAAATCAACAAGAAGGACAAATTGTTGTTACCGATAATCAAGGAAAGAGTCAACCAATTAATAATAAGCAAATTGTTGGTATAATTAAAGAACAACAAGAAAAAATTAAGGATTTAGTCAATCGATTAGAACAGGCAGGTAAACATGCTGGTGAATTAAATAATAAATTACAACAGCAAGCAGGAATTATAAATAATATGCAACAGCAAAATGAGCATTTGATTCGTGAAAATACACAATTAAGAAAATCTTAATTTAATTAACATTTGTTTCAACCGGTTTTGTTGAACCAGTTGAACCATCCGTATCTTGTTGTTCTTTAACTATACCAACAATTTCTTGAGATTGTAACTCAACATCAATATCAGCATCAATATCAACATTAATATCATCTCCATCTACTTCTTCTTCATCATTTGATTTATCTACCGTCATTTCAATAGATTTTAAATTTTCTTTAATTTTATCATCAAAATCATTGTAACTGATTGGTTCAAGACGACTACTGCTAAGAGCAAAGACTTTTTGATGAGATTTTTTAGAAATTTTATAATTGCTATAAACCGTATTAGAAACAAGAAGAATATTCGTGACAAGACTTGTTAAAGTTCTAGTTCCATTATAGTGATAATAACAAATAAATAATCCACTAGCACCAAAGTTTACTGCACCAAGACCAATAGACAACATTGTTATGTAATAAAAACGTTTATTCCACATTAATAATTGTGTCTCAACAGTTGGTTCTTGCGAAATAATTTTCATAATATTATGATCTGACAATTTTGGATTATTATTAAAATGATGTATTATATATTGTTCTCTCATGTATTCAATATTGTAACCAATTAAAAATGCAAATAAGGTAATAAAGTTAAAACCTAAAACTGCCTCGTTTTCCCAAGTATGATCATGAAATTTGTCACTAATGTTACAAACATGATCATCACATTTTTGTGATACAAATAACGACAACATACAGGCCATAAAAACCTTAAATGATTCTAAACCTAAAACCATCATTGTCGTTAACTTTTCTTTCCGATTGTCGGAAATTTTCATATTTACCATGGCTCCGCCTTCGTCCATTCCTAGGTATATACATTATACAGTTTTAGATTTAATAAGTTAAACGCTTAATATAAATATATAAACAATATAAACAAAAATCGACTATTGTAACTATCCACAATGGAATTTCGCGGTCACCAAGATATCGGCTTTGATCCTAACACGCATATTAATGCTGTAAATGAAGAATATATTAAACGAAAAAATGCTGGCGGCTCCAAAGAAAAATCTTTTTACAAATCTCTTGCGGGTGGTTGTATTGTAAGTGCTACACAAGGTCATCGATACCCATACAAGGTTGGTAGTGTTGATGAAGAACGTTTTTGGACGGTAATGGTAAATGACGGTAAAGAGTCTGCTAAACTATTTTATGATAATCCCGAACAATATGAAAAACATCGTAAAGTTATTGTTGACCAAAAAGAAAAGGAAGCGTGGCATATGAAAAAAGAGATGCTTCGTCGAAAAGAAGTAGGTCTCGATACGAGTGATGACATGAAGGTAGAAGATGAAAATTAAAAAATTTTGTATTTTATAAATTTTTTAATTATATTTATTAAGAAAAATAAACAGAAATATATCGAAAAATTCTATTCACGTCCAATTTAGATATGTTATATTGCTCAAACAATTCTAATACTTCTTCGTCGTCTAATTTATTTTGTATTTCTAAAAAAAATACAATAATGTCTTTCTTTTCCATCATAAGTTCTTGTGATAAAACTTGAATAAACAAGGAATTATTATATTCTGTAGAGTATTTTGTTAAAACCTTTGTAAACCTAACCTCTGCTGGATTATAGTTAATTTTATGTTTAACTTTTTTCATACAATCATGAAAATACTTATTATTACAAAAGGTCTTAATTAAAGAACTCATTTCGTTAAATAACCATATTTGCTTTTGAAACGTAATACGATCAATATAATCCGCAAAACATATATTTTTTAAAATATTTTCATAAATCTGTATTGATTTTTTTTTATCTATTTTTGATAAAACATCAATAATATTTTCATGCCATAATAAACCAATTATTGTTCTGTCAGTCTCATTCATTATTTGCATATGACTGTCTAGTTCATAGTTGTTATTTATTAAATTTTTAGTCGTATCTTTTGCGTCTTCATTAAATGTCTTTGATTGGAATATTTTTTCTATTACTTTTTGGTCGAAATCTTTACCCGATTTAAATACATCAAAAATGAGTGATAATTTTCGTAAATCATTTTTTGAAAATGATAATATATTTTTTCTTATATTTTCTTCCACTGTCGGTAATATAATATCAACAATTGATTTGCATTGATCGTCTGTTGGTGATTTTAATTCCATTGTTTCACAAACCTTCATTAATTCCTTTATTTTTTTATCTATATGATAGTTTCCAATACAAATAATAGGATTATTTGATAATTCTTCACTTTTTTGTTTTTTTGTTTTTTTTGGTCTTATAATTTTTATTAATGAATTTATACCTCCTTTATCGCCATTATTCATTCCGTCTATTTCATCCATTACAATAACGATTTTTCGTTGTGTCTTCTTAAAGTAACTAAGAACATTTGTATTAGCCATAGTATCATTTGTAATTGTATCTATGATATTCTTATTTCGAATATCACCTGCATCATAATGAATAACATCATAGTTCAATTCTTTTAACAAATCTATTATGAATGTAGTTTTACCAATACCCGGATTTCCATAGAGATAAATTCCTCGCTTTATTAATAAATCATTTCGGTTTTTATCAAAAGTATCAAGAATTGCCGCGATTTTATTTTTGATTTCCATTCTATTTAACACGGAATTTAAATCTAGGCCCTCCATTTAATATTTCTTCTTTTTGTTTTTTTATGTCTATTTACATATAATTTGTTTTTTTTTAAAAATATGATAATCGTATTATGAGAACGAACACTTTCGTATTTTTCTGTCAAATAAACTAATAGTTCAATGAATGTTGAAAATACAAATGTTTCGTAAACAACACGCTTAACTTTTGATGCCCATATTAATCCATGATCGCGTAATACTTGACTTAAAACAAAATAATAATCATTTCTAATAATTAAACGGAGATATGAATAGTTTTTATATTTATCTGATATAAATTGTTCATTTGTTAATAAATTATGATATGTAAGATATTTTCTTTTAGAGAACCATATCATATCTACCTGTCTAACAAATTTTCCTATGTGATAAATTATGTCATCAGGTAGGTGATATACGGCATACTTCATTTTACTAATTATTATTTATTACTATCATTTTAAATTATAGTAATAAATTGTTTAACAGTCTATTCTACCATTATTAGTGATTCCATCCCATGTTAAATTGCAACCTTTAGCCCATTCACATTTGTTTTTTAATCCAGAAGAACCATTCCAATCACGTGCAGGGTCATCAATAAGCACAGTGCTTTCTGAATTACAACTGCCTAAACCTAAAGTATTAACGCAACTTTTTCCATCTTCAGTTATTGTCCAATAATCAGGACACTTGGGAACTACCGGAGGAAATTCCTTTTCACTTTGTCCCTTGCTTATAATATATCCAATAAAAACTAACATAACAACTAATAAAAAAGATGCGATTGACATAACCATTTTTTGAAAATTCATGTTATATATTAAATATTAATATAATTTTTTCTACTGAATTAATATAAATGAGTACTCAAAGAAACGGCAGAATTGATATTGTTGATGCAAATAAAAGAAATCAGTTTGAATTATTTGATAGAATCCATATTGACGATAAATCATCCTTTAGAGATGCCATGATTGGAAACTGGACTGATAGTCTTCTTTCTAAAGCATTTTTCTCTGGCGAAAATATTCAAATTATTCAAAATGGAATTCGTGCAGGAGTGTACGAACGTTCCAACAACAGATTTGTTATTGGTCTTCAAGATATTGACATCATAAAAGTAGTCATGCGAAGTATATTTTTACAACATTCGGCAAATATGCAAACTCATATTACTCAACAAATTAGCGCACTTAACAAATTAGTATTAGATTATTTAGTGCCTAATGCATACAGTGGTATTATTTCATATGTAAACTACAAACGTGATGTAAGCAGTCTAGCAGTCCCTATGGACTTGCCTATTAAAGCAAGCACTGATAATAAGAAAACGCTTGAATTAAAAAATTTTTTTTAAAATAATTATTTTGTAATGATTATTTTATCTATTTTTACTTCTTTTTGAGTACAACTTTTTTAACCTTCTTTACTGGCTTTTTCTTACTAGTTATACCCTTCTGCTGTTCTGCACGCTTCTCACGATAAGTAGCATACTCCTTTTCAAGAACCTTTAGTTCCTTTAGCCACATTTGCTTCTCAGTTGTTTTTCTAATTATTTCAAGTTCCGCTTCTTTGGAACCCTTTTCTTTCAACAATTTTTCAATGTTTTCCTCACTAACACTGTCCATGGGCATTTTCACAAGATATTTATAATCTTTATCACCATCAATGACCGCATATTTTTTATCAGTAAGCATTTTGCTAATAACATCCTTCTTTTTGCGGCGAAGATCAACGCTACCTTTAAGATTTTCATCAATGTAACGCGCCTTATTGGAAAGAAGGACAACATCATGTTCAAGTGCATTAATAAGATATTGTTTGCGAAGTGTGTACATAAGAATACGAACCTTCATATAATCGTCAACCATATCATACACTGTTTCATATTTTTTCAGATGTTCTTCATGATCAAATGCATGCATGTTTGTAGTTGTATTTGTAGTATACATCTTCAGAGTTTTTTCAAGTTGGTTACAGCCATATTCAACTGGTGTTACAAGCATCTTCTCAATAACACCCTTGGGAAATGTTACTTCAATATCAATAGTTGTATCAGTTGACATGTCGAGATAACTTTTGATAATCGGTGCCTTCTTTTTCCCAGATTTCGTTGTGTTATCCATAAGCCCCTCCAAATATTGTTTGTAATCATCAGTCCAAAGACCAATAGGTAGTTCGGTAATTTTGATTTTATCTACGCCAATTTTTTCATAAACACCCGCGATGAGATATTTCTTTTCCTCCAACTTTTCGATATTGCCTTTAAAACCTTCATAATAAGGTGTTAGTGTAGGCTGGTCATCTCCACCAGTTTTACCCTTGAGGCGATATCGAATAAGTTCGATAAGATTTTGCGGATTGTAACACATAATATCCGTGGAGAAACCAGTTCCAATACCCTTTGAACCATTTACAAGTAGCATCGGAATAATCGGCCCGTAATAAATCGGTTCAACCGGGAATCCATCATCATCAAGATATTTCAAAATTTTATCATCCATTTCAGGATAGATTGCGCGAGTAATGGAATTCAACTTGGTAAAGATATACCTCTCACTTGCAGAATCTTTACCTCCCTGAAGTCGAGTTCCAAACTGACCATTAGGCATAAGCAGGTTAATGTTATTTGAACCTGTATAATTTTGGGCCATTCCAACAATTGCCTTATTCAAACTGGCTTCACCATGGTGATATCCTGAATGTTCAGATACATAACCACTAAACTGTGCCACCTTGATCTCACTAGTCAAATTTTTCTTGAAAGATGCAAACAAAATCTTACGCAAACTAGTCTTCAGTCCATCCATCATATTGGGAATAGACCGATCACAATCATATTTTGAGAAATGGATCATTTCACCTTTAATAAAGTCCTCATATGTGATTGATGGCTGATTTGTATCAAGGAAATCATCTCGCGAATACTTTCCAAGCCAATCTTTGCGGTCATCTGCCCTCTTTTTGTTAAACACCATGTCAATTGAATCGTCACTTACTTTGCCAGAATGTTTAAAGAGAACCATCTTCTTTTCTTCAAAGTATTCCTTGAATTCCTTTGCTGTACTCGTACCCAAACCCTTGTAATATTTGATTTTCCACCCCTTTGTATCATGAGTTTTCTTCCATTCCTCATATTCTCCATCATTGTAAAACACCTTTACATTTTTGCCTCGGGTAGCCTTCAAAATTGGAGTATTCATAAAGCCAATGAAATCATCATTTTTTACTAGATCATGCCACTGCGATTGAAATAGATTTACACCAAGCCCCTTGATATGACTACCATCCAAATCCTGATCTGTCATAAAGATAATCTTTCCATAGCGCAATTTCTTTTCAATAATTTCTCGGGTTTTATATTCAAACCCAGAAACTAGACCCATAATTTTCTTAATGTCACTAATTTCTGTGTTTTCACAAATGCGTTTAACTGTCTCTCCACGCACATTGAATATCTTACCCTTCATTGGGTAAACACCAACAAAATTGCGGTCATCTTTAGAAAGTCCTGATACAATTCCCGCCTTTGCCGAATCACCCTCACAAAGAATTAGACTACAAAGATTTGACTTCGCAGTCCCTGCAAAATTGGCATCAATACACTTAGGAATTCCTCGAATAGAACTGGTTTTCGCACCATCCGTTTTCTTGGCATCCTTGCATGACTTAACTTCAGTAAGCGAAATGGCTGTATCCATAATACCAAGTTTTGCAATTTTTTCAATAAATTTTTCACTAACGCTGCAAGTAGAACCGAATTTTGCAGGCGGTGTGTTCATATAATCTTTTGTTTGACTATCAAAACTTGGATTTTCAACACTGCAATTTACAAACAACATGAGTTGTTCTTTTACAGTAACTGGTTTAACGACAACTTTCTTCTTTTTCTTAATGTAATCTACAACACCTTTGACAATCTTATTAAGAATATATTCAACATGTTTGCCTCCTTTCATAGTATTAATTCCATTCACAAACGAAATCTGAGCGAATTCATCATATGGAGAAATGCATGCTGCAAATTCCCATCGATCATCAGCAGTCTCAAAAACACGTTTTGTTTCGGTATTCCCTCCAATATACATATTTACATAATCAGTAAAGTTACGTACATGAATCATCGAACTATTAAATTTAACCTCAACCTTTCTCGGAGTAACTGCGGCAATGTCAAATACACGCTTTTTCAAAAGATTAAACATATCAGGCGACAATCCAGCAATATTCAAACGCTTGTAATCAGGTTTGAAAGAAATCTTAGTGTATGGCGCTCCATCATATTTTTCAATGATAGGTTCACCAATCTTTGTCAGATTATTGTGAAATTCCTGTGTATATTTAAGTTTTCTTGTGTGATCTACGGTTTCAACTTTACCCCAAGTAGACCAAATAAGAACAAGTTTGAAACCAAAGCCATTTTTACCGCCAACAATTTTTTTTTCGGTTTTGTCGTAATTTGTTGAAGTACGAAGATGACCAAAAATCAACTCCGGAATCCAAACATTATATTCTGGATGCTGTGCAATATCTATTCCATTACCATCATTTGACATGTGAATTGTTCCATCAGAGTCAATATCCACATGAATGTAAGTAACTTGTTTTGTTTTCTTGAACCCAGACTCCTTTCGCTGAATCATTCGAATAACGTGATCGCGACAGTTTACAATCCCCTCATCAAACAACTTGTATAGTCCTGGAACCCAATTAAACTTTTTGAAAGTAACACGTGGTGTACTCGCATCTTCATTGAAAACATATCCAAAGGTCTCGCTAGAATCTACACTACCTATGTATGTATCAGGTGCATCAAGAATATGCTCACGATCAGTTTTCTTCTGATATTGCTTCGCTAGTTTTTGGTTAGTCATGATTGTTGTGCAATAGTTTATATCTATAATTTTGATTTCAATTTTTTTGAAAATACGCGAAATTTTAAATTCCTAAAATCGACCATTTTTATGTAGGAAAAAGGTCGAATTTGAGCACTTTATTTTTCTCTAGAAGGATGTAAATATAAATAGATTGTATCTCAAATATTTGTCACTACATACATGAAATTTGGCGATTTTTTTCAAAAAAATTTGAAAATTCTAAAAAAACTAAAAAAAAGGCACTTTTGTTTATGTAGGTAAATTTTATAATTAAAAATGAACCAGAGGTCCACCTATTTCTAAAGAAGTTTTAAAAAAAAACAAAAAAAATTGTACCTACATATTTTTTTTTCGACATTCAAAAGTGGAGATTTTATGTAGGAGAAATTTGTTCAAAACAGTTTTACCAGGTCCACCTATTATGTAAGTAACCAATAAATTTGGCGGTATTATTTTTACCTACAAAAGCAATAATTTGGGGGATAAATCCTGTAGGCAAATTTTTTCCATACAAGTCATTGGAGGTCCACCTACGATGTAGTGATGAAATGGGGGACAAATACAATTAAATACCTACATTATCCTAACTTTGTTCGGTTCTTTTTGATTTTTTGCATATAAAGTTTTTTCAGAAATTGATTTTGGACATTTCAAAAATGTCCAAATCCAGGAATCCACACAGACTTTACGCAAAAACAAAAAAGAACATTAGAAGATGTAGATACTTTTTTTTCAAATCCCAAAGGTCATGTAGGGAAACTATGTAGGGAGTTTTTCATATCTATTTTCCGGAAAAAACAAAATCAACACTGAAAAAAAAGCACCAATTTTTATATAAAAATGGACAAAAACAAAAATTTTTGATTTTTTCTTGCCTACATGCCATGTAAAGGACTTTTTCATTAAGATGAACCGTCGTTCACTAGATGATAACACAATGGTAACATTTTGTATGTGTAGGGGATTACAATCAATTTTAGAATAAGTGCTCTCTACATAGAATGTAAGTAGATTTTTTTCGATTTTTTCATAAAAAACATTTTTGCGAGAAATGGTAACATTTCATATATGACTGGTTTTGGTGTAAAACAATAATTTATGAAAAAGTATGTTATCATAATGTGACGTTATTTATTTTTTACAAAAATAAATAATTATTTTGATTACTGCTTACCATAAGAAAAATCGTCATATTTTTTTATTAAGCAGTCGTGTGTATATGATATTTTATATCATATTTTTTTTAATACTTTTACATTGACTTCCTAAGATAAATTTAGGAAACACGTTTTTTCATCAATGCATTTTTCATAACAAATGAGAAAAATGGAATGTTACTATAACTAAATGATAAAATATTAAGGTATAAAAAAATCTTGTGACTATATAAGTAATGAAGAAAAAAAATCCGAGTTATCATTGTTCTTACTGTAAAGTTCTAACAACAAATAAAACTAACTGGCTAAAACATCTTGCAACAAAGAAACATTTGCGAAATATACCAAAATCCAGTAACAATACCAAAAATGGCGAAATAAACCCAATTTCCGAAAACCCACAATTAGAGGTTTATGACAATGTTTGTGAAAATTGTGGAAAAAAATATCGATATCGAAGTGGTTTATCTCGACATAAAAAGAATTGTGTGCAAAATAGTGATTTGAATGAAGAAAATATGTTGGTTCCGGTACAAAACGGTGATGACACAAACATGTTTGAAAATCAACAAAAACAAATTTCCGATTTACAATCCTTACTCGAGAAAACGCTTGAACAACAACAAGATACTATAAATAAATTAATTCCCAAGGTGGGCAATACAACAAATTATAATAAAATGACAGTAAATGTATTTTTGAATGATAAATGTAAAAATGCCATGAATTTAACAGATTTTGTGGAAAACTTGAATCTCTCTTTCGACGATGTTTTATATACGAAAGATAAAGGGTATGTTCAGGGTATTAAGAACATTTTTATTAAAAATTTAATAGAAATGGAGCCAACAGTCCGACCTATACATTGTAGTGATCAAAAACGACTTTCATTTTATGTCAAGGATGAAAATCAATGGGAAAAGGACAAGGAACATTCGAAGTTAGATAGAAGCATTGAAAAAATAACACGTAAACAAATACAACAGATTAAGGAATGGGAATCGCGACATCCCAATTGGAGTAAAAGTGATGAAGAAACATTAATGTATATGGATATTGTTAAAAAATCTATGGGTGGGATGAATAATGCAGAGAAGAGTAAAAATTTAGAAACAATTAAGAAGGAATTAGGGTCATCATTTGATTTAAATAAAATCATTGACGACTAGATAAATCGTCACATTAATTCATAATATATTAAAGATTATGAATTAATAAGGAATTAAACGAAAAATAATATCAAAACACATATTAAAATGGCGGGAACTACTACCAATTTACCTATTCGTGGTAATATTTTCCAAGGTGAGACCCCCCATTTGGTAGAGAGAGGTACACATCTTTCTGTACCAAATGATATATCTGGAGTAACAAAGTTTCCAGTTTATCTTGAACGTGAGTACTATGCGGAAAGTAATTCATCCGTAAAAGAGTTAGGTTTCATTGCAAACACTGATATTAGTGGTGTTTATTCTGCTAATCCGCAACATGTTGCGATTTCTACGCATAATGGAAAACAGTTAGAAAGTGTTGCGCAATCTGGTTCAATTCCATTTGATACAAGAGATAATTGTTTTACATTAGGAGACAATCAAGCACTTGATTTTCCTCATCAAAGTTATTGGGATTGGGGAACAGGTGATTTTGCGATTTCTATATTTTTTCGGTCTAATGATACAACCTTTGG
>MDTG01398839.1_pt1 | contig 41499 bp, 37 predicted proteins | sample 811421 | NCBI WGS metagenome assembly MDTG01 (sample SAMN05326645, study PRJNA326480) | marine metagenome | isolation source: seawater | place: Pacific Ocean: South East | collected 2011 | reverse complement strand
TCGAAGACGTACAGGACGATTCCGCCTTAGTTGCTATCAGAAATCTTAAACCCAAGAAATATAACTATATATCTAGAGATACAACAGAGGTAGCAAAAGTTTACGGTTATATCGCCCAAGAAGTATTACAAGTTATACCAGAAGCGGTTTCTTCAGGAAACACCAACGCTGTGCCAGATATATTCGAGTCTTGTGCTATAACATTCCAAGAGGATTCTGGAAAAGTTACTTCGGGTACCATTACTCTAGAAACCAAAGATACTTCCGTTCTTTCTGTTGATGATATTGTTTGTTGTAGGTCTATTCAAGATAAAGAAGTAAAAATTAAAGTGACGCAGATCGTGGATTCCAAGAATTTCACATTCACACCGTTGGAAGAACCCGAATTTAAAACGGAAGATATCGAACAAATAGACGAGGGTAACTTTATTTTTGTATACGGAAAAGAAGTAAACGATTTCCACATAATGAAGAAAGACGCAATCTGGACCGTGGCGACCGCTGCCCTACAGGAAGTAGACCGCCAGTTACAAGCCGAAAAAGCCAAGGTTGCTTCGTTGGAGACCACCGTTGCCGATTTGTTGGCACGAGTCGTGGCGCTGGAGTCGGCGTAAGCCTACAGCTAGAAAATACCGTGGGGAATAAACTTAAAAGAAGAGAACTTATTTGTTAATAAAGCACAATGCGAAGACTTAACCTAAACAACACAGCTACTAAGAAAGACACCTTCGGCATTAAGAATTGCCACGGGTGTCCTCCTTATTACGATCCCCTAGAAGTCCACGACCACCTGTGGAAGTACGCTTCGGTGATAAACAGAAGCGATCCGACATTCCTACAGTGGGAGCAAGACCCCAAGAGACCTAACGTAGACAACAGGAAGCCTATCAACCCAGATTGGCAGTACTGTTGTGTGTGTCATATTGCAAGACCTCCTATATTTAAGATGAAGGAGAATTCCATAGAATCCATGGATCGCAGGGAAATTTCTAAGTTGAAAGAACAGCTTCCCGAACCCGAACTTGACGAAGAATGTCGCGTTGTATCGAAAATATTGGCGAAACAAGAGGTGCCTAAAAAAGCTAGCCCTGTAAAGCTACTACCGGTACCAGCCCCCTGTTACTCTGTACAAAGTCACGACGATTATATGGATTCTAGGCAGGATAAACGGGCAACGATTAATCAAGACATAGGGGAAATGATAGAACCCAACAATACCTCACGAAGCGTTATGAGGGGGTGTAGTCAGAATAGACCGGGGCTGAGGCGTAAAGTTAGTATATTCTTGGATAAGAACAGGTGGGCACACACAATAGAACAGTACGAAGATGATCCAATGACTATGGTCATACAGGAGAAGTCTAACGCACCGGAAGACCGCGAGTATCTCCGTAGTGGTAAGAAGATTAGGGTAAAGTTAATAGAGAATAAAGTTAAAATGCTTGAGAAACGCTAAATAAAAAAACCTTAGCTAATGTATAAAGATGAAATATTCACCCATAGATTACGGAATAAAAGATAGCATGGAAAGCCTTTTATTTTCGGTTCAGCCTTCAAAACAACAGAGGAAGAAGGTACAACCGAAGAAAAACATAAGAAGACGCGAATATTTTACTGAAGCCGCCGGAGAACCCCCTTGCGGTGGCGCCGACGGTGTACCGTGCGGGTTTGACAAAGAGCAGACGAAGGTGCCGGACGATCCGGAACTCGCACCGGAGAGGGCAACCGTTGTAGCTACCGTTGTAGCAGCACCCGTAAAGGTAGGTGCGGGGAACTGGTACCCATTTCCAACCCCGGCACAATTGTGGAAGTATGGTTTGGATCACACAGTGTCTGATACTATAGATAAGCAGGAGGCTGTTGACCCCAATGAAACAGAAACGGGTGTTTCAACGCCCGAAATTAATACTACAGGAAGTTCTGAATGGTCTCCACCAACTGATGAAGACATGGACTGTTTTCTTCATAAATATTGGGAAACCCATAGTGATGTTAGCAATTTTGTCAGAGATTACGGCTCAACATCTGGATACTACAGCACTATTACTTTGAAAGATTTCAAGAATAATTGTTTAATGGCTGACGGTCTTATAGATTCCGGAAGAGTAACTTCTACTAACAAAGCACTGAAGGTAGAAGTGTCTGAAGTGTGGACTACAATAAAAAATCGGGCACGGGAGTACATTGAATATTATTTAGATAATGCCGAGACATTACCTAATGGTTTATCGGCTTATTGTTACGATTACTCTAAACCAGAATTATCAGATGAGGACGCCAAGACTGCATACGATGAAGACGTAAAAGAGAATTCATTCGGTGGTATTTACATAGCAAGTAGTGATGCTAGTCCCGCACAGCTAGAATACGGTACAGCAGATCCTGTCGATGAACCGACAGGTTCTAAGTGTAAAGATAAATGGAATTCGTGGATGTACCGTAGATGTACCGATGACGAAAAGGGTGCTACAAACAAGGCTTATAAGCAGTGTAAAAAGCTAAAAGGTCCGGAACGAACAAAATGTAAAGAGGATATAGTGAATTGTAAGAGTGACCCTAATTATTGTGTTAAGCGTAGCGGTTTTGAAGCTTTCTCTGCATTTGTGAGAAAATGGGATAATGTTAAACTGTTTTATCTTGGTGTAATACTTGGGATTCCCATATTGACATTCTTGTTCCCTCCGGCTATTATGATTAGCTCCCCAGTGTTTATGTTTGCTGCTGCAGTTTTACCCTATGTCGTATATAAGCATTTTTTCAGACTGTTTGGACCCGGTAGTGCTTTTTTTAAGGCTTTACCTTATTTTATACGGTGGTATTTCTGGTATCCCATAGTTTTACTAATATCTAAACCGGCAAAGTTGTTTAAAACTATCGGTAAAGCGATTAAAAAGTTCTTTACGAAATCTATACCTAAATTTTTCGTTAAACTTTTCACTAAACAGGTTCCCAAGTTGGTGAACAAAATAATGAAATCCATATTGAAGTTAGTCAAAGATGTTTGGGAAATCATAGCCACCAGCACCAAACCAGTTGTTAGAGGTATAATGTCGTTTGTCAAATTAATTATTAAGGCAGCGGAAACGGTAGGTAACGCTTTTGGAAAAGCGTGGGGACAGATGATGAAGATTATTAAACCGATAGAAAATATGGTGAAAAATGTCATCAAATCTATAAAGAACGCATTTAAACAAGTAAAGAAGTTAGAAAAATTAGGTAAGAAGATAGACAAGATGATTAAAAAGATAGGTAGGATACGTTGAAAAGACCAAAAAAAATAATTATTATTAGTAAATTATGAAACAAGCATTCACGGAAAAATTAATTATATTTATAGTAGTATTTCTTATACTATATTACATAGGAAACCCCCGAGAAGAAGAACAATTTTTACAAGCGGGACTGGCGGAGGAAGAGGTGGGTTTCAGTGGAGATAATTTGTTAGCAGCCTCTACTTGTTTTGATGGTGATGCGGCGTGTAACGCTGCTAGACGTACAGTAGAAATCAACGTTGATGATGCGCACACTAGAATGGAAATGGAGCGGGAAGACGCAATAGAAGAAGCTGACAATTGGGTTGGCGATGCAGATGCAGAAGAAGGTGAAGCACTTTGGCACTTTAGCAATTATATACCTTTAGCAAAGTGTGATGACTGCAGAGGTATGGGTGATATCAAACTATCTCAAGAATTAGATCCAGATGTGGTTTACAACGAGACCGACTTAGATTTACGATATCATACTGGCACCACCCCAACGACAGCGGATGAAGCAGTTCAATATGAAAAAGAAGGGCGTTTTACCACCGTTGATTTATCAGATAAAGAAGGTCGTCAAGATGATTTTGAACCGTCCAAAGAATGGGTGGCTAAGATGTGTCTTAAAGACTCTGATTGTCTTGGATTTCAGATTAACCGCGCTGAAGGTTCTGCTAAATTAATTTCGTATGCCCCGGCTTATGGCGTCAAGCAAATAAAGGACCCCGATAATGACGATGAAGCCACGGATATTTATTTTCTTCACCCTTACAGGGCTCTAAAGTGGCAGGAAACGGGACAAAACCTTCCCTACGAGTATCAAAATCCCGTTCCCAGACCAAGAACTCATGATGACTGGAGATCACGCATCCAAAGATTAGCCTATATTAACCCAAAATATGACAAACCTCTCCCCGGAAGTGTTGATAACGTACTTGATACTGTACCAGATACTAACCCTAAAAATTCTTATGGAGTCTGGGCAGACTCTTCTATAAATAATATCTTCGGTTCGGACGACGGAGATGACCCTCCCTACAACGCTGTACTGAATACTCACAGTAAAGACATATACACTAGAAGAAAAAGCAAGAGTCCGGCTGCCAGGGAAGAAGCTAAACTTATTATTCAAAACGCTATAGATGAAATCCAAAACTCTACAACTGGCTTAAGAAAAGATTATGATGCCGCGTACGCCGCGTGGTCCCAGTTCAAAAACGGTACCGCTGCTACAGACCAGCCCGCAATCAATGCTGCCGCGACCCGAGACCACACAGCGTGGACAACCAAGGCAGCGGAAGCGCAAAACGCACTCGAACCATACAAGACTGCGTTAAAAGCGATTGATGTACGGCTCGTCGATCCCACCACTACAGTAAAGGAGGGCGCCCTGTGGGAAGCAGCGGCGGCTAATAATGTGGTCAACGAACATAAAAAGCGCATATCTGACACTGAAGATGACATAGTTGAGGCGAATTCCTACAAAACTCAACTAAATAACCACATTGCAATTATGGAGGGTAGTAAGACAATGAGTGGAGGCTCTCCTTATGACCCAGAGCTCTTCGACTTCCCCAACAACCGAAATGTTCCCGGTGCCACGAGGTGGGCTCCACATCTTCTACCTCTAGCCACCGAGCACCTCAAAGCATTCCCGGAATTCTCTATCTACGAAATGGGACAAGAAATTACGAAGTTGACCAAGAAACTCGACGAAACGCCCGACAAGGAGGGTACTTTTCAAACAAATTATAAAGCTGCCAAAGCGGCATACGATGATATTCGTGGCTACAAAGATGCAAATGACGTCTGGGTTAAAAAAAATAATTACCCTGATGGCTATGGACAAAAAAAATGGTGGAAGGACAAGGACTCGGATCCTCCAGATAAAAGTCAAAAACCTCCAATACGTCTAGGTCCCGACGGTAGCGGTACTGATAACGCGTGGCACGGTCAATGGTATGATAAGCACTGGCACGAACAGGTTCAACAGTCTTCACAGACTGCGTCGCAACTAGCACTAGACGATTGTAAGAGACATCTTGACGACATTATTTTAGGAGGACAGAATCAGACTGTTAACCCTGACAATCGTTTTCACTTCTTAACAACGACCGACTGGAATGCCGCTACAATTGTTGACGCGACCAAAAGGGACAAAGTCTATAGTTGCCAGAAACATGACTCGAAGGACAAGAAAAGCGCCCCTAAAACACTCTATACCCAACGCCTAGAAGATACGTATCCGCCTCCAACATGGTATTCCGTTGCGCAGCCTTCAAAGGACAGAATAGGTGTGGTTGTATTAAAATGGAATACTCCCGCTGACCAGAATTGGACACCGGGCATTCAGTCATACGAGATTAATAGGAGAGAAGGTCTAAATGGAGTTTGGCAGTCCGTTACCTTTCCGACCAACGAACCAAGGGGAGAATCCGCGAACAATGGTAGAAGAAAGATCACGGACTACGGTCCCTTTGTACTTAATAGCACCTATTATTACAAAATAAGAAGTAAAAATTCCAATGGATTTGGAGCCTGGTCCGACGACGGTGGCGTCGAAAAGTTTATAAAGGTGGAAATTTATCCGCCAGACAAACCAGAAAATGTGAAAATCGACCGGGAAACCGCCTACGAGGCAGACGGTCGGTTAAGGGTATTCTGGACTTCTGACCCGAATCATTACAACAATAATGCGACGCATTTTAAACTTCAAAGATCCGCCATCGGCAAGGATGGTCCGTGGACCACTGTTGTTATTCTTGCAAATGCAGAAAACTTGAAAGGCGACGAAGGGACCTCCGTCGTCTCACCACTTGATTATGAATATATAGACAGCGACCTCGATAACAACCAGAAATATTGGTACCTGGTTAGTGTTAAAGATGTAAATAAAGATACGCGTTATAGTGATCCCACATTAAGCAAACACTCTTCAAAATCCGACCAACGCTACCGCACAGCATATAACGCTTCACGGGCGACGCCTCAAAATCCCGCTGAGACTTACATTGTTCACGATAATGTCAACGGTTATATTACAGTTAAATGGGACAAAGTTGCTAACGTTACCAATGGAGGGGGCTCCCTTTATAAAGTTAGAAGATCCGTAGTCGGCATCGATAATAGTGAGGTAACAATCGGCACCGACGGGATGCACAGCTCCGGGACCAATGATCGGAGACAGGTTGAAGATACAAATGGCGGTGCTGGATTTATGAATGGCGCCCAATTACAATACTCTATTGTAGCCTACAATAACTCTGGAGATTCAAAGGAAGCCCCAAAAACAGTTAATGTAACAGCTATAACAGATGTTTCAGTTCCAACAGGGTTCAAGAAAGTATTGTACACGTTCCCCTATCGCAAAGGCAAAGTCAAGTTGACTTGGGATGAGTCCACTAGCGGACCTACTATCACCAACTATGAAGTTCATCGCAAACCCCCAACACAATCCCTTTTTTCTTTGCATGAAACATTAGACACCACTTGGATTACAGCAAATACGAGTTCGGGAACTATTACTTATGAAGACGGTACTATTACCAATGACCATGACGCTCAATATACTTATAAAATCAGAGCTAAGCACGGTCTTAACACTGAATGGAGTGAATTCACCAGCGAAGTCGACGCAACTGTTGACGCAACGGATAATAGTGCTCCTGGAGTAATAACGGGTCACACTGCTCAGTTTGTGGAGGGACAAGATAAAATTTTGCTCGAATGGACAAAACCGACCGTGATTGGAGGCAACGGGGTAGTGGACGAGTATCTGGTGAAAAGAGGCAAAGACCTAAATGATGACAATATTATTGATGACAGCGAGTGGGAGCCCGAAAAATCTCATACGGAATACGGTAGTAGTTTCGACGGCAGTGGAAACACTAAGAAATTATGGGATACTGATTTGTTAAACGGTGTCACGTACGAATACAAAGTTGCCACAAAGAATAGATCCGGCGTCACGGCACCGTATTCCGCTGGAGCTCGTCCCGGAACTGTATCTTTAGTGCCGCCAAAGGTCGATTCCGCAGATGTCCAGAAAGTGGGTACGATCAATGATGGGGTTCTGACAATTTTTTGGAAAGTAACTGATATTAAGGCAACACATTTCAAAATAGAAAGAAAAATAGATACCGGCGCTTTTACTGATATTACGGAAGGAGCTGCGGAAACTTTTCGAAATTGGGGGTATGGAGTCAATCTAGCCCCTGGAAAGAACTACACACACGTTTACCGTGACCAGACACGTGCAGAGTTCCACGGTTTGACACACACCTACAGGATAAGTGCTAAAAATGCTAATGCTGGCGGTCTTATAGGCACAGAAGGCGATTGGGGAAATGATGACGCAAATCTTTATAAAACAGGGAGCAAAAGCCCAGATTCTTCGGACGTTATCTTACCAGTTGCTCCTAATATAACAGTTCTTACAAAAGAAGGAGATGAGACTGGAACAGTTGACTTGGAATGGACGGAAAAACAAGCGCCGACGGGTTCTAAAAATATTATTGAATGGTTTATTCAAAGAAGAAAAATCGCCGGAGCGTCCACAACTGCTTGGGAGCCCCTGGTGAGCAGTGACAGGGGGTTGCGGGGGGGGAAATTTAAGGCAAGTACAAAAAAAACGAGTGATGGTCCCGGTTTACTTCATGGTATACTCTACGAATATCGGATTCGCAGTAAAAACGATGTAGGTGACAGTGCCTGGGGACCTGGAGTTGCGCACACGATAGATATATGGCCTCCAAAGATTGCAGACGTAACGGTTGAAAAAGAAACCGAACAAAAAGATGGCAGTGCCATAGTTAAGTGGAAGATAGATAATTCTTCTGAAGACCCTACACATTTTAAGATTTTTAGGCACAGAGCAAATCTATTGGGGACACTATTGACGTATGACGTCTATCGGAACAACAGAGCCTACGAACTAATAAAAGAAGGTCCGCTATCAGATTTTAGGGTGCCATCAGGAAGCTGGGATTACGCATGGACGGACGGACCAGGATTAGAGCACGATGTCACATATTATTATTTAGTGTCCGCGTGGCGCGCTGCCACGTCCTGGAAAGACGATTACGAGCCAGGAGTTAAAGGTGGTAGCGTGAAGGTTAACGGAATCGCAAATGTAAAATGGCCAAAGGTCACTAAGCTCAATGTTAAACCGGTCACGAATACGCCAGCATTAGAAATCGTTTTCAAACAACCCTCTGCCCGGTACAACGAGACAAATCCTGTAACAGGCTGGCGCATAGAATACAGGAACAGCGCGTCCGGCGAGTGGCTATCAGTTCCTACAGGAGGCACTCATACGGTGACGAGTGGCGGAGATAACAGCAGATATACGGTGAGGAGTAACGGAGATAAGAAGAGATATAAACACACCGCTCTTAACGTTAACGACCCCATGCGCATCGCCCGGAACCTTGGTACATTTAGCGACGGGCAAGGTGAATACGCCCTTGTAGATGGTTTAACTTATTATTACAGAGTTGCTGCGACAAACGCCGTCAACCCCAGCGGCACGGCAGAGGAAATCCTCCAAATTCTAGCGTCGAAAACATCAGAGTGGAGTGATATAGTAGGAGCAATGTTGCAAACCACCTCACCTCCCGGCAAAGTTCAAAATGTTAAGGTTAAACATCCACCAGCACCAGCGCAGACCCGGGGACCAAATACAACGGATGGCAACAGGATAAAGAACGGAGGGTTTTATGTACAATGGACCGCGGTCGATGGCGCCACGAATTACATTATAGAAAGAAAGATAGGACCAAATGGAGATTGGAAATTTGTTTACGACACAATCGTAGAAAATGACTACGACGAGCGGCGACTTGCGGCTGGGCACCTCCTCGAAACTGATCACGAGTACTTCGAGGATGGCATGTTCACCTACACGGTATCACCCGGATATATTGATGAAGAGTCCTCGTTTCCTTACGCTTTCTCTTTGGGACCCTCCAAAATCGACGGAGAAGTAGACTTCACAGCAAGGGAGGATGTTCTTACGCAGCACAAGGTATACAATTATGATGATAACAAAATCACTAACATTGGCGCTGACCAGACCATAGATGTTTCTAAAAAAACGCGCTCGCCGCGGTTTTCGGCAATTCATTATCAGACGTTTTATACAGATGAAACCCTAGAATACCGGAAAGACGATACAAGTGTGGTTCCAGTTAACAATTTAGGTTGGATAGATTATTCCTTTATAGATTACGATGGAGAGCCAGACGATAGAACGTTTTATTACAGAGTTTACGCTAGAAATTATGACATCCCTGTTTACTTAGATCCAAGTCTAAGTAAGCTAGATAATGTGAACGCTATTTTTTCCGCACAGGTAGGACCCGCCTCGAACTCAGATTCTATGAAATACAACGATAATGACGTGAGAAAGCCTAAGTGGACGGACATTCCTGCGATTTCTCAAGGAACCGACAATAAACTTTCTGTCAATTGGGCAGGAAAGGTTAGTAAAAATCATGGGTCCAACTTGAGGACTAACCCCTACACTTTAGAGGTGACGAACCTTACCGTTGCGCCCAACCAACCGTACGAGATATGGGGAGACGCCGCTAGAAAGTCCAACACCTCGTATAATGATCCGGTCAAGCACCGGCACGGGCACATTATCAAGTACGAAGTGTGCGCAAAAAATTACGCCGATGAGGAAAGGTGTGCATGGAATAAACAAAAAGTATGGCTCGACACGCCCAGTAAGCCCACTTTCGTGGTGAACGGCGACTACGTCCACACCCTTAATTGGGGGAACCTTCCTGGTGGTGCGGAATCGGTTTCTGTATTTTCACGCTTACCCGGCGGTAATTGGACACCCAGGGTGGATACCCTCGGTGCAAAAATAAACTACGGAGCTAACGGCACGGTTTCGTTTCCGTACGGGCTGCATCAAGATGGTGTCGTGGTAGAATATCTACTGCAAGCAAACTCATCAGTTGACCAACAAGGTCCCATGACAAACAGTGACATCGATACGAAGGTAGTTAATGCTTATCGTTTGAAGGAGCCAGCTGGTCCAAAATCTATTCAACTGACGAATGTCGCTATAGGTACTAGTAATCTAGGGAAACTTAGAATTAAAATTACAATTAATGACCCGTCTCCGAACACCACTCCGCCACATACGGGTATCATAGTTGAGCAGAAAAAGTTGGCGAGCGCAACCGGAGCGAACTACCCGAACGAGCAGTGGGAGCGGTTAACATTCACCAATACCACCTCAAAGACCCTTAATGTTGACACTAATAGGCTAGCGCTAAACACTTTGTACACATTTAGAGTTTGTACCTACAATTCTGTCGGTACTAAAACCAGTGCGTGGATGACTCATGATCAAACGACCACGACGGCACACAAGCTACCAGCACCTGGAAGCCCAGTCAGTGCGAGTATTTCTTACTCAAAACCTAAGGGAAAAAGAGTGTTGCAGAATGCGAAATTAAGCTGGTCCTCAGTTTCTGGAGCCGGAGGATATATAATAAAGGCACCCGCCCAGAACAACATCAATGTAGTGAAAAACTTTTCCGTGCCAGCGGGAACGACGACGTGGACTGACCCCGCAATCCGAGCAAACGGACAAACTATATCATACTACATCTATGCTTACGCAAACGATGACTACCGCACCATGAGCCAGCGGAAAGGAGTTTCATACACGACGAGTGTCGAGAGACCCCCTTCTCTAAGCGCGATAAATGCGGTAGGGCTACTAGCAGGCTCTGAGAGACCCAACAACCAAGGGCGGGGACAGAAGGACGGGAGGATAAAGATAACGTTTACCGATTTGCTCTCCGGCAACCAGCCCAAAGGGACTCACTATTTAGTAAGATTTAGAACTAAAGCTCCTCAAAGTAACACCTGGTCGAGTTGGAAAGAATTTTTCACCAAAAAGAGAGAACTTATAACTGACACACTTCTAAAGAACACCACTGTAGACCTTGCAGTCTATTTATGGGACGGGTCTCGGCAGGATCGATATCATATGAGCGCCTGTAAAGGTAAACAGTTCACTGTACAAGTGGCGAATAAAAATGTCGATTACGTCAGGAATCGCCAATCCTTCGGACCCCCCCTCGGCATCCCAATGAATGCTACCGAATTTCATAATTTCGGTCCGTGGTACAGACCCTATTTCGTGCGACAGAGCCCGGCGAGTTTTAACGGCTGCTAATAAGGATAGTCGATTATAAAATAAATGTTTGTAATAAATAAATGATATTGAAAATAATATACGTGGTAATATTACTTTGTTTAATATTTTCTATATCGTCACAAAAAAAACCTATTAAGGCAGAAAGATTCGGAAACCAAAATTCTGATTGGGTGCGTTATTCTATTCACGAAAACATGGAGGAACGGTTAAAACTTGAAGCTGCAGATGCGGCAAAAAAAATGTGGGAAAACGGCAAAGCTAATTTAAATCCTAGTGGAAACTTAGATCAGAAAAAGGAGTGCGGACCCAGACATTCGGAAGACGAGAGCTCAGACAATAAATGCGGAGACTGTCGTCTAGACGATTGTAGTACGGACGGTCCAGCCGGGTTTGAAGCAGGAGGTTGGACTAGAGGGGAAAAACTTCTTCCCTACTGGACGAACAAAAAACAAGAACTTAGCGATAAAATCTACGGTCCAAACAATACTACCTGCGTGACCGATGCCCCTAGCGATACTCTTTGTGGTAAAAAACAAGAGACAGAAAACGCTCTTAGCGGATTCAATGATTTATTGGCGGAGTATAATGACCCGACGTCTGTCTTGGGGGGGGATTACGCGGATGCGCTGGTGGACCAGACTAACACCGCTAATGTTCTCGCAGCCAAGCAACTAGATGCTTGGGGTTCAGGCGGTACTTACCAGGCTCCGCAAAACCCTTCCAAAGGATATACCTACGAACAAGCTGTTGCTGATGAAAAGGTTGCTAGAGATGCTTACAAAGGATATAAAGATACTACTGGGGTCTACGTAGAAGGCTCAGAATACAAAAAGGAAAAAGCCAGGTTAACAGAAATAGCTCTGAAGCAAATCTACGAGGATATAACCACCGAGATAGCTAAAAAAGAAGATATTATTAGATGTAATATGGGAAATTTAACAGAAGACGACAAGAAGTATTTTTTAACAAAAGCCAGTGAAACGATAGATCTTCCGAATACAGTACTACATCTGAACGTGATCGGTGGCGCAGACACCAGTAGCTGCCCGCTACCGGATTCCCAAGGCAGCGGAAGCGGCGGAGGCGGTGGTGGCGGTAACAATCTGGCAAATCAAATCGGGAACCAGCTGTCAAACTGGGGCGACTCAATTGGCGACACAGCGGAGGACGTGTTTGACAGCTTTAAAGATGCGGGGACGGGTCTCGAGCAGGCCGCTGGTGATATAGTGGATCACATCGGAAACAGTCCCATTGCGAACTGGACGCGAAACACAGTCACTGGACTTATAGGAGACACTGCCGAATTCGTGGACGATGTACTCGCACTGACACCGCATGCTAATCTCAGTAAAATTACGGACAAAGCTATGAAGAGTATTGATAAAATTATTGAAGAATCTAATGAGCTCCTAATGGAGAGCGATGAGAATAAAGAGAAGGTCAAAAATGCCCTTAAGAGGTGTGAAAAAGATAAGTGTAAAGATTCTTGTAACAATCAGTTTAGCGGAAACCAGGGAATGAAAGAAATTTGTAAAAATAAGTGTGAAGCTTTGTGGACAGCTAACCCGGGTGGACCCAAAGATTGTAGTCTGTTTGCAGATATCCCAACTAATAGCGCCTACTGGAATTATATTCCTACTTCTTCTTAATTAAAATGTTTAGTAAAACCAAATGATATTGAGATTATTAAGAATCATTTATGTTGCAATTTTATTGTACATCATAATTAAATTGTTATATGTTTCTAAAGAAAGTTTTGAGAATCCTTCAGATAGTTTAGATGCTATATTGGCTGATACACCCGGAGGAAGCGTTGCGGAAACCAAGTTGTTGAATGCAACAAATGAGGCTAATGCGGAAATCGGTGCACTGGCTGCGGCGGAGGCAGACGGAGAGCTGGAAGCCACCGATGAAGAGCTTAATTACGGAGAAGGTGGCGAACCTGCGTGGACAGAGGATCTAGAGAGAGCCGAAGATGCTTTCTACGGGCAGGCTAAACATGCGATTAGCGGTACTTTAATTCCGGTTCAGTATAATGGCGCTACAATATCTAACCCAGACCCAGATACTGGACAGGCTCCAGACAAATATATAACTGGGGCATTTACACCGGGATGGGTAGACCGAAGAAACGACGACGCTAGAGAAGCGATGAAGGCTGAGGATCTAGAATCGACAGATGACAGCTTTTCTAGGAATTACGCTTTATGGAAATGTATTGAAGAGAAAGACGAGTGTACGGCGGTGATTTACGCACGTGACGGTTCCAAGTTTGCTCTTTTTAAAAGTATAGAAGGGGCTATAATTTCTAAAAATGATCCAAACGAAATTCCAAATCGCACCGGTGAGGCGGGTACATTTCAGACACAGTTAGCTGCTGGTCCCACTAAGGAGAATTTGGTAAAAAAAGATGGAGGTGAAGGAGGAGGAGAACCCGATTATGACGTTTTAATCATAGATTCGAGTGCCCGCCTGGCAAACGAGATGTTGGCTAGAAATATGATAGAAGTACAAGGTGACAATTGGGTTGGAGGTAATGATAAATTTATAAACGCATCGCTGGAAGCGGTAACAGCCTGTATCGACGGGAATTACGGTGTGAATGGACCTACAGACCCGAATTACGAATGTACTGTAACATCTTGCAGAAAAAAGGATACTGAAAACGGAACTAAATGGAAATGTAAAGCTAAACCCAGAGCCAGGTTGGGGGCGCAGCTCACATATAATCAATGGGAAGGCTCGGTTCTTAACAAGGCTCCTTCAATAGTTGAAGCTGAAACTCTCATAGAAGCGGAAGGACCTTGGTACCCGAAGGACCTAACAGAAAATGACCCGCTGGAGACAAAGGCGCAGAAATATAAAAAGGCAGGGGAGCTCGCTCTGGTCGCTTGTGTTACTAAGAATCCCAATATGGATACTGCTAAGTTTGCGTGTTATGTAACAAGTAGTCGTACTAATTATAATGAAGACGACCCCACCAATCCGTTTTTACAGGTAAGGAGTAAGGCGAAACCGAGAGCTATTGGGGGGATGATCTAACTAATAAAATATGGTATACCAAGGACACGGGAACCGGCGATTCAAATAAAATATTTAGTATAAATAAATGGCAAAAAAAAACAACTCATCAGTAATATTTTTTTGTACAATAATATTGGCACTTCACGTACTCTGTAGAGTAGTTATCCCAGAGCTTATTAAAGACTCTGATGAAGAACAGGTACCGAAAAAGGTGGAAAGATTTAATCAACCGGAGAGTTCTTTACGGGTCACTGGTAACGTAGGTGAAAGTTTACTCCCTAGACCATCAATCCAGAATAATGTGTTTCTTATAAATTTAAAAAGAAGACCCGATCGTCTACAAGCCTTTGACAAAGACTACGCAGTATCAGATATGACTATGGGTTACGAACTTGTAGAAGCCGTCGACGGTTCCAAGATTAACGTAGATGAGCAAAATCTAACGGAGTTAGCCAAAGCCGAACTAAAGCAGTTAGAGACAACTGGGTACAGATCTAAACACTATCAGTTGACACGGGGGGCTATAGGCTGTTATCTAAGTCACGTTAAAGTTTGGAAAGAAATAGTAAGAAGAGGTTCTGAAATATCTTTAGTTTTTGAAGATGATACAACAATACCGCACAATATCCAGAGCTGTATAGATGAAGCTCTTACAAACCCTCCATCTGATTGGGATATGATACTCTTGGGGGTAGCGTGTCACAGCTGTACTGGTTTGAGGACACGACCGGGATTTATGAGAGTTAAAAAGTTCTGGTTGACGCATGCTTATTTGATTAAAAAACAGGCTATAGAGAAGTTGTTTAAAAGTGATGCATTATTTCCGATAGCTCAGCAAATAGATTCTTTGTTGAGCGAAATGAGTAACACGATTAAAATATACGCATTAAAACCCGGTGTTTGTCAACAGAGACCTTCTAGGACTGATATACAGGCTCCACTAAAGCAAATAGCGGGAGAAGACCCTCTGGAAAGGATACCCGTTGGTATTAGCGGAACTAAGAACAGAAGTATCAGTACTAAAATAACGAATAGCATGATTCCCACGACTTACGAAAGCAACGGCGGTAGTGCGGGTATGCCTAAACCGGTTGATCTTAATAATGAGGATGATGACGAAGAGCCGAATAAGTTTTTTTAAAATATATGATATAGTTAATGTTGTCTAATAAAACGCGGATAATCCTGGTAAGTTTGTTGGTAATCATTTTTTGTGTAGAGTACCTAAAATCAAATGAGCCATTTTCACAGGAAGGAGAAGCATTATACATTCTAACTAGAACCTCTGGAAGACCTGGATTTTTTAAGAAATCTAGGGAATCTTTGAAAACTCAGACAAATAAAAATTGGCACCACATCATAAGTACAGATGACGAAGAAAGTTACGACTACGCTTCTAAAGATGATGATCGTGCTATGGTTATTAAGGTGAAAAAGACGAAGAAGGACGATTTTAATAACTGTCCGTATAATTTGTATTTTAACGAGTTGATGAAAAAAGTTCCGAATAATTCGTGGGTTATATTTTTAGATGATGATTCTGTAATGACAAGCGCTAAATCATTAGAAAATTTAAAGAAAGCGATCGAAAAAGCAGAAAAAAATAACAAAGAAATGATCATTTCCAAAGTAACATACGGAGAAGAAGAAAGAGAACGAGGTTGGGCATGCCAAAATAAATCAATGGAAGAAATTAAAACAAGACTAAAGAAGGACTGGTGGGGCTGTAGAATAGATACCGCTCAGCTAGCTATTAAAAAAACAGACAAAATGGCACCTTGGCAAAGTCAATGTGCAGGCGATGTTCGTTTTCTAAACGATAATATAGACGCTGGGTATGAAATATTTTTCAACAACAGTGAACCTATAATTTACGCAAATTACAAAGGACAAGGAAAAGGTAAAAAAAATGATATAAATTAATACTCCGATTACGCCTTTGGCGTTTGCTAGCTTTTGATAATAAACGTTATCATTAATTAATATGGATATATGCGTTAATGATACCGTTATCGATGGACCTCTTATTTACAAGGGTAAGGTTAGAGATGTTTATAAGAAAAGATTCCATTACTTGATTATAGATACGACCGATAGGGTCAGTTCTTTTAACAAGCACATAGGACACATTCCGGGGAAAGGTATACTTCTAACCAAGTTGTGCGAATATTTCTTCAATAAAACGCATCACATTATCCCCAATCACTTATTGTGTAGTTACGAATCACGGATGTTAGTCGTTAAATGCAACCCTTTTATGGTAGAAATAATCGTCCGTGGTTACATAACAGGGAACACAGACACAAGTCTGTGGGTTAACTACAACAACGGCTGTAGAAATTATTGCGGAATAGAATTGCCAAATGGACTCGTAAAGAATCAGAAGTTGGATACCCCCATAATTACGCCCACTACTAAGGGCGATGTTGACTATCCAATTTCCAAAGAAGGTATAGTATCAGAAAACCTGATGACGCGTGGCGATTGTGATTATGTTTTTAGAAAAGCTCTGGAGTTGTTTAAATTAGGACAAGAGATCGCAGACCGTGCTGGTTTTATATTAGTTGACACGAAATACGAATTTGGCAAGAGTGTTATAGACAACGAAATATTTTTAATAGATGAGGTACATACTTGCGACAGTAGTCGTTATTGGATAAAAGATACTTACGACGATAAGTTTTCTAAAGGTCTAGAGCCTGATAAGATAGACAAAGATATTGTAAGAGACTACGTTAAATCGGTTTGCGATCCGTACAAGGATCCCATTCCAGAATTACCAGAAAATATAATTAAAAAAGCAAAAGATAATTATGAATTTTTTTACGATAAAATTTCCAATTGTTGAGCCTCTGTGAGTTTAGTATTACCTTTGTACTCATAAGCTAGTTTCTGTTCTAACATCCAGTCATTAAGGTTTTTACCTTCGAAAATTATGTCCGCTAGTACGCGCCCAAACTTTTCGGTTCCAACATTTTCTAGTTGTATATCTTTACCTAGAATTAAATCAGACAATACTTTTTGTGCTTCTTGTGCTTTCTTCTTTAATTCTGGATCTTTAGATTTCATTTCTGGAGTATCTATACGATTTAATCTAACACTCCACCGATACATCGGTGATTCTTTGAAGGGAAGTTTGGAAGCTATAGTTATAGTATCTCCGTCGTATACTTTTATAACATTACCTCCTGTAAGTGGCGGAACAAAAGGCTTTGTGTTGTTCCACGTTGGGGTTTCTGTAGTTATTTGTTTTTGTCGGACAGCGCAACAAAAGTAGCGACGAATACTATTCTGGCTCATTTTAATCAAATAAGATTTACATCTTTAATATAATATTTACCAAAATTAAGAATGAACTACGTTAAGTTAAAAACGAAGCCGATTGATTTCTCAGGAAAAAGAACTAAAATAACAAAGCAACAAATTACACGAGAATTAATGTGGATCCACAAAAATTATGCCTTTTCTGTATTTTCTTATTGCGGGAGGCGTGGAGAAGGTACCAGTAAGAAATTGGTAGAAAAAACCGGTACCGGGAATTGTATTGGATTATCTTATGGACTTCAGGCTAGACTTAAGAAAAAATATGGCGTAGAAAGTTACGTTATTCCGGCGACTGTTCCCGACTATATTAACAAGCCGGAGTATCTAGATATAAGTCACGTGGCGCTAATGATACCGGGAAGTAAAAACTCTGTTTTTTATATCGCAGATCCTGCTTTCTATTTTGTTGAGCCTATAAAGGTAGACTTAAAAAAATGGAAATTCCCAGGTAGTTTTGTTATGTCTGATATTTACAATGAGTCTTCCGGTGATAATAGGGAACGTTGTGAGTCTAGTGTACATTTTTTGGAAAGTGATTATGAATTAAACAACTATCAGACTATCGGAAAAAATACCGTTGTGGTATCTTGTTTAAAAGGAATGGAATCGTGGAAATATTTCGTTACACAAATAGTTAATCCTGATGCTGCAATAACTAAATTTTTTATGGAAGTTTGGAAAAATAAGCCTTTTATAACAAGAACTAAAGTTGAGAAAAATCAAGTTATAAATAAGATTTCTATTCACCACCGTACAAATTCAACAATAACAATAAAAGAAAGAAACTCTATTATTTACGAAGGAAGTGTCGAAGATTTAACTAAAAAACAACTGCGTTACTTGGACGCAAAACTCTCGATTACAAACTTCAGGGGTCCAAAATTTGAAAAATTTTTACTTAAGCCCCAAAAAGCTGGGAATCTTGGGTGTATATTTACTATCTAATGAAGGTGTTCCAGGCTTAAACTCAAGCGTTTTAATACCCCCACAATCAGCCCTCAGCACCGAGATTAATTTACTAATAGTAGAACCCCTAATTTTAGCTCTATTTTTAATTATTTCTACTATCAAATCGTCGACAGTCACACCAAAAGTCAAATCGGGAGGGTCAGGGATAGGGATGGGCGGCGAAGGTGGAAGGAACATTATTAATACGTAAGTTTATTTTCTCAAGTAATAGTAATGACTAAAAGTTCCGAAATAGGTGATTTCCTCATAAATCTAGTTGTTATTTCTCAAACACTTATTACTGTTTCTTATTTATCTGCTAGTTTTTATCGTTTTTTTGTAAATGAAGGTGAAGCTAAATGGCTTTTAAGTTTTTACAGACAAGTTAAACCGATTCAAATGCTGTTGGGCGGGTTATTTTTGTTGTGGTGGGTTGGGCGTTCTAATAGTTGGAAAAGTAAAACTTTAGCGGTAAATAATAAAATTAGAATGGCAATATTTCAGTATTCTATTATAACTATTTACATAGCTTTTGAACTGATGATAAAACATTGGAGAAATCCGGATATAGACTTGTAAAAAAAGTAGTACATATTCCACAGAGCGTTCCAGAATTCTCTGTGGTCCACTTCCGTTGAAAAAAGCATCCCTAACAAACAGAATACCATATTACAAAAAGCTCTTATGCTAAAGTTCCATCCAATATTATCGTGGATTTTAAAAGATAATGACAAAGTAGAACAGGCTTGCGATTCCATACTACATCATTATATTCATAATTTTTTAAATGCGCTAACCGTGAAAAGGTTGTTGCGCCTTGTCGGCGCTAACGCAGTGTGCGTAATTGCGCCTTGTCGGCGCTAAACTTTCAAGTGGTAAAAACAGTATAGATTGCATATAAATACCAGTGTGAGCGGTAGTTTATTTCCTTTCATCCATTTGTCAGAATATGTTTCTGGGTCGTTAGGGTCTTGGTAGTGTCCGTCTTTATATTCTTGCGGTGTTAACTTTCCTAGAAGAAGTTTAATTCTTTTTCTGGGATCCGAGAACAGGACTTCGCTTCCTAAAGCTTCTGCTGACATCACACTTAATATACACCTTTTAAGATGTAGAAATAGGATTACTGCCAGGAACCAAATTGAGTTTAGAATAATTAGGTTGAAGCATTGATTTTGTTTTGCGAAAATGAGAGTTCCCAAAAAGATAACGCTTAACATTGCGATAATGTGTATTGCGTCTATGATTGTATATAGAACTTTTTGGCTTTCGTTGACATCGGTATCTTTAGTAAAATAATACCATTCTGTAAACACAAAAATAACGATAACTATTCCTATTAATCTCTCGAAATTAACTGCGTTCACTCCGTTTATCATTATATAATGAAAATATAAAAAAAAATCTCTTGTCAGCGCTAACCGTTAAATGTTTCCAATGTCTTTTCTATAATATACACCATCATATTGAATCTTATCTATATTAGCATAAACATTACGCCGTGCCTGTTCGTGCGTAGTGTCAACGCAGGTTAATGACATAACTCTCCCACCTGTGGTATATTCAAGTCCTTCCGAGTCAGTAGTCACGTTAGACATGTAGGTCTTTATACTAGGGTCTAGCTTAGACTGCGTCTCTATTTTTACGGGGGTTGTGAGTCGCTTCTCGGGGTAAAGATTGTGGGAGAGTACCACGGTAATGCATTTTAGGTCGTTCCATACTATATTTGGAGTACGACCGTCCATGCAGTCGAGTATTACCTCTTTAAGATCGCTTTCCAGTAGATTTAGTATCGATTGGGCTTCGGGATCGCCGAATCGGCAATTGAATTCTAAGAAGAATGGACCGTCTTCGGTTTTTATTACCCCCGCATATAAGATTCCCGTGTACCCGAGTTCGCACACGACATTGTCTATGTGTTTTTTTACAATCTGCGTCTCGGAGTCCGATAATTCTTGAAGTGGACAGACCGAACCCATACCGCCAGTGTTGGGTCCTTTGTTTCCGTCGTAAATATTTTTGTAATCTCGTGCTTGTGGCATTAAGAAAGATTCTTTCCCATTGCAGAAAGCCATCACAGAAACTTCGGGTCCGTGGTATCTGTTTTCGACGATGAAGCCCTCATTTCCGAATTTTTGTAGATCGGTCAAAATGTCTCTAATCGAATCGCTCTGGCGTGGCAGGTAGACCCCCTTGCCGTTCGCTAGACCGCAATACTTAACTACAATATTTTCTAAGGGTTCCGTAACCCAGAAATGGTCCGGGGTTTTAACGTAATAATAAGGAGCGGTTGGTATTTTGAGGTTGGTCATTAAAATTTTGGAGAACAGTTTGGACCCCTCTATTTGTGCCTGATACTTGTCTGGTCCAAAAACCCTTACGCCTGGGACACTGGATTCCAAAAAATCTTTAATTCCTTTACACAGATACCATTCGGTTGAAGGAATAACTAGTGTTATACTTTCGGAAATAACAAAGGACTTAATTTCGTCAAAGTCTGTGCTATCCAAAATAAAAGCGTCGCATCGTAACTTTTCACGAATCACCTTCTCCCGTGCACCCGATCCTAGTATGAGAATCCGGGTCATATTAAACGAAGGAGTTATTTTAATAACGCACCAAAAGACGAGAACAAAAGGCTCTATTTAATTAAATAAAAGATGTTATAACACCTATAACATCGTAGCAGAGTACTATTTTATTGGGTACTAAGTCTCTGAGATAGACGTGTAGAAGTTTCCTTTTTTCGAGTCTTATGTGGTCTGAAATAACTTTTCTTCCCCAGAAGACGAAAGTTTCATTTCTTTCGAATTTTATTTTTTCGAGAAGCATAACTTCGGATTCTTCTAGAAGCGAATAATTACTAAGGTTGAGACCGCGGTGTAACAAGCAACGCAGTGTTTTTTTAGCAAATTCTTCGTCAAAAAAATGGTATCTTTCTATGTATGGCGTTAGAGTTTCGCTGTTTACAACGCAGCCGTGGTCTACGAGAAGTCTTAACATTTTCAGGAATCGTTTCTGGTGTCTGGCTTGTGCTTCCGGATTTTCTGAGTCGCTAACTCTAAAAAGATAAGAGCCCCTGTGAAAAAGCGAACACACCGGATCTAGATCGCACCACTTGATACTGATGAGAGCTGGTTCTTTTTTTAGCATTCTTTTTACAGAAAGATGGTCGTACGATGCAATCCTTCCCCAAAAAGTATTACCCTGCGGTCTGGGGATAATATTTCCAGCCATACTTTCAGGTCTATCTCTGTTTTGAATGACCCTTTCTTGAGCAAATTTTGATAGAGGGTGGTCGCCTTGATGGGTTGGATATTCTGTAATGGAGTTTCTGCTATTTATGTAGATAAGGGAAGACATAATTATTTTAACAAAAGCTTTAGAATTTTAAGTAACTATTCTAAAGCTTTAGTTATTTTTTGGATCTAATAATTTGTTACATCCACCGGATCCTATACAGTGGATGGAAGCTAATTATGTGCTTTATGCACGAATTCTCGCTTCAAAGAATTGGCTGTGTACACAGCTTTCCGGCAATAAAGTAGGAGTGTAATCTTTATATGTATTTCTTGTTGTATAATATGTATGTAAATATCGTAATACCTACGGTTATCAATATGATTCTGTGTGATTCTGTTCTGGAGTTTCCTGTTTTAGTGAGTAGTATATAAAATAGAATAGCGATAGATAGAGAGTATAAACTGGAATATATGAAACTTAACAAGTAATCTGGTAGTTTGTCGTTAGTAATTGACCCGATATTTATGAGTGATAGCGGTGTTAAAAGCAGGGCGGCACCTAATACCTGGTCTACTTCTTGGAATACGTACTGTATGGAACCGGCTAAAGAACCTTGTAATATGGCAGTTATTATATATTTTACTAAATTCTGCATAGTTTTTTACTATGAAACTAGATTTTAGTTTTTTAGTAAATATATTTAAGCTATAAAAACTTAAAAGTAAAAACGATGCACCCTAAAATCGCAGCTCTAAACGAAATTCCCCAAAACGCACAAAAAAGCCAAGCGTGGCTCAACCAGCGAAAGAAATACCTCACTAGTAGCGATGCCGGAACTGCTTTGGGATTAAATCCCTATCAAAAACCGGAGGAGTTACTTTTTAGTAAATGCGGAATGGGGAAGCCGTTTTCTGGAAATGAGGCTACCAGGTGGGGAGAAAAATACGAGGACGAGGCTATAGAAATGTACTGCGATTCAATGGGAATGGTTCAACACGAATTTGGTCTAATTCCTTCAGAAATGGTGCGCCGTGACCCCGAAAATGATCTGTTCTTTCCTGACTCCGAATTTCTTGCTGGAAGTCCAGATGGTATAGCACTCCCTAGTGAGTCTATAGAAGATGGAGATGCTGTTCTGTTAGAGGTTAAGTGTCCTATGCGCCGTAAAATTAAGATGGGGTATTGTCCCAAATATTATTTTCCGCAAGTGCAGTTGAATATGTATATTTGCAACGTAAAGCACGCCGCTTTTATAGAGTACAAGCCGGCTATCAAGTTGGAACAAATGACCCTTAACATAGTACACTACACTAGAGATGATGCTTGGTTGGCTGAAAACATACCGAAGCTTAAGGTTTTTTGGGACAGTGTGGTGTACTACAGGGAGGTAGGAATTGACAAGCACCCTGATTATCTAAAATACGCATGGACAGAGGAACGTTCTAAGGCTTTGTTGGAACGCGAAACTGCCGCAAAAGTACCGCAGAAATGTATGCTAGATTCTGACGAGGAATAAATACTCAAAGAAATACCTCTTTCTTATATTAATAATATCATGGGTATTAAAAATTTGATGACGATAATTAAGAAGCACTGCAAAGAGGACTCGTGGAACAACCTTATTCCTCTAATAACTGTACCAAAACCTGCAAACTCTAGTTTCAGTCGCGTAGCTGTAGACACTAGCCTGTTGCTGTATAAGTACAGGCATGCTAGCACTGTTAGTAAAAGGGACCTTCATATAATTGGATTCATCAATAGGATCGTATTCTACATTAGTTCTAAGATGATACCGATATTTGTATTTGACGGAAAACCGCCAACAGAAAAAGATGGCACAATTGCTGAAAGGAAAAATCACAAAGAAAAGGTAGAACTCCAGATTAAAGAACTTCAGGATAAAATAGAACTCGAGACAAGGGACACGGAACGACAGGAACTCGAAAAACAGCTACACGCCGTACAAACAAGTGTGGTATATGTTACTAAGGCTCATTTTGAAGATATTAGGACGCTTCTGATTCATCTGGGTATTCCCTATTTTGACCCTAGCGAAAATGGCGTAGAGGGTGAAGCGGAACATATTTGCTCTACCCTACAAAAAAGGGGTATAGTAGATCATGTAGTTAGCGACGACACTGATACGTTTGTATTTGGCGCTACTTCAGTTTTAAGGAGTGCTCCAAAAGGTAAAGTGAATCATATGTTCTTGGGTGATATTCTTCAAGGATTGCAGATGACACAGCAGGAGTTTGTGGATTTCTGTATAATCTCAGGATGTGATTATTGTGGAACTGTGCCCAAAATAGGTTGTGCTGGAGCATATTCTGCTATAAAAAAGAATAAAACTATTGAAGAATGGTTAAAGGTCTTGCCTGCTTCAACTAAAGAAACTGAAGCCTGCGTTAGTTTCGTAGAAAGGTACAAAAAGGCAAGGCAAATTTTCACAAATGATTATCAGGATATACCTCCAGATATTAGCGCAACACTTGGGAATTTTCAGGAAACCGAATTGACTAGCTTCTTGTTAACAAGGGATTGGGAAATAGCTTCAATCAATAAGGTAATCAAAAAATATAAAAATGCACGCTCCAAACTTAATTAAATTGCCTCAAAAAAAAAATCGCAGCAATTATTAACAACTATACAACACATGCTTACCCGCCAGGAATTCAGAATGCTTTTCGGACTACCCAAACGCAAGGTCAAGTCCGCCAAGAAGACCGCCAAGAAGCCCGTCCGCAAGACCCTTCGCAAGAAGCCCGTCCGCAAGTCTGCGGCTGGCAAGAAGGTAGTCAAAAAGACCGTAACCAAGCCCAAGTCTATTAAGCTTGGCAAGAAGATCATCGGAGGCAAGGCCCGCACCGTATACAAGAGCCGCAAGACCGGCGCCAAGTACTACAAGAAGGTCCTCCGCAGCGGCGCCGTAAAGAGAATGTATCTCGGAAAGCCCGTAAAGAAGGTACAGAAGAAGACCCTCAAGAAGAAGACCCGCTTCGGATACGTTAACACTTCCGCCCCTTCTTCCGCCGCCATGATGGGACCTTTCCCCATGACCCTCGCCAACGGTAGCGCCGATGTACCAACTGCCGCGGCTGCCTTCGGCAAGAAGCGCACCCGCAAGACTGCGCTTCGCAAGAAGCCCGTCAAGCGCACCGTACGCAAGACCCTCCGCAAGCGCACCCTCAAGAAGACTGTCCGCAAGACTGCGGCGGGCAAGAAGGTTCTCCGCAAGCGCCCCGTACGCAAGACTCTTCGCAAGAAGCCCGTCAAGCGCACCGTACGCAAGACCCTCCGCAAGCGCCCCGTCAAGAAGGTAGTCCGCAAGTCCCGCTTCGGTATGTCCCACGGACGCCCTTCCGGACTCGCCACCGGTCCTTACCCATTTTAAGCACCTTCGGTGCAATTACGCCTTCCGGCGTTAGCGCTGAATAAGCGCAACGATTATACTAAGCACGATTCTAAAAAATATACCGTTACAAGTGATGTATTGTAGCGGTATTTTTTTTACATTTGTAGAATTTAACGAAGATGAACCCCACCATCAGCCGGTAGAGAAACGCCGGTAATGAATCGCCCTTTTTCAGAACACAAGAAGTTTACAACGTCCCCCACCTGTCTGGGTGTCATATGTTTTTTCATCGGTACCAATTGCTCCACCGCCTGAGCGATTATTTCTTTTACGTCTTGGTTTCTTCCGTCTGCCATTCTATGCCACGCACCAGTTAGCGTAACACCTGGTATAACCACGTTGCAGTTAACATTCTTTTCAGCAGCCTTTAGAGCAAATAGGCGCATGGCGTATTCCATTACGCATTTTCCAGACCCTGGTAAATCGTACCCCGGCTGTGGTCTGTATTGTGTAGTACAGCCAGGGCTGGATATACCAACTATTGAGCCTCCGTACCACATCCGTGTTAAGGCGTTTTCGCATAGATCGGTAAAGGCTTCTCCGTAGAGTTTTATGTAATACCACATAACGGTTTCCCTTCCTTGACTATACCCAGAACCAAACATGTGCGGTAAAACAGGAGCACTAATACCTTCTGAATTGTCTGCCGTTATTCCAACATATTGCCCTGCGTTGTGTACTAGGACACCGAGAGGAGTGTTCATTCTGTCAAAACAGTACCAAATGTCATCTCGGACTGACTTTTTGGAAATATCACCACGAATCAGTTTTACGGTGCAATCGTGGATTTCCTCGAGTTCATTTGCAAATTTTACCGCCGAATAAGCATCAGAACAATATGTTAACAAAAGGTCCGTATTTCCATCTTCAACCAAAGACTGTGCAATACCCCTCCCTATCCCTCGTGTACCTCCGGTTATAATTGCAACTCTTCGGGTACTTAAGTCTCTGAACCCAAAAGCTAGAGTTAGTAAACCTAAAAAGAATCGCATTTACAATTCTCATTTTTTAAAAAAAATCCCAAAAATACGCAAAAAAAATGTGACTAATAAATAAATGTCAACGACAATACCAATTTCCATGGAAACAACACCTACACCTGAACCTCTTCCTATAAAACCAGATGGCACGCCCGCTTATTCTACAGTGGTGGAACCCACTCCTACACCCCAGCCTATAGACGAGGAAGAAGATCCGTGGTTTGTCGTTAAGATTTGGGGTGCTATCTTAGCGATTTTAATGCTTTTTTACTTCGTATTTAGTTACTTCTTCAAGAAAAAGTCGCCGGCAACCCCCACCGTAGTTGAAAACTCACAGGAATCACTCTTCGGTAAGTCAAGAAAGAAGAGACGCAAGAACTAAAGCGTAAATAAATAATTATAAAAAACAGACATTAACCTAATTCGGGTTAAAGTCTTTTTTTTAATGAATGCGATGTTTGCGACCAATTCGAACCTAACGCCGGAAGGCGTAATTGCGCTAACGCCGGAAGGCGTAATTGCGCTTATTCAGCGCTTACCTGATAGAATAAGGGCAAGGTGTGACACTTTGTTTATAAAGGTCATCTACCCAGGAAATAGGTATAGGTGTTGGCGTCATCGTAATAGGTGTTGGCGTAACGGGTTCTACTGCTGTGAAACCTTCATATGACATAAAGGCGTCCGAAACAAGTGGAGTGGGTGTCGGCGTTACAGAATAGTAAGACGGGGATGGTGTAGAACTCTGGTTTATGATGTTAGTTAAGTCAGCCTGGGCTGCCATTACTTCAGCGGGAGTGGTTTTTTTTGGTAGAGGTGCGAAACCTTGTGATACTCTCCACTTGTTGGTTGCCTCTCTCTGTTCATCGATTTCGGTAGTTGGGTCATCAACAATGGGCTGATATTGTCCCGGGGTATCTACCGTGGGGTCGGCTTTGGTTCCTTCCCACTGGGGAGATTGGTTCTGGTACCTACGGTTTTGAATCTTCTTGTCGAGAGCTCCCTGCCAATCCATGTCGGCACTTTGTTTAGGTAAGCTCGACTGGTTATATTTCGCAGCCCATTCCTGGTTGGCTAAAGCTAATTCGTCAATGTCTGGGGTGTCTGGGTCGTCGACAATCACCCCGGTACTACTTCCCTGCCACTTGACTCTGTTATTCTTTCTTTCGTCTATCTTTTGGGCGAGAAGTGCGTCAGGGCTTGGAGTTTCTTTCTTTGGAGGCATCAATGCTGGACCGGTAAGAATATTACTATTGAAAGCGGAAAAAGCACCAGGTTCGTTGTTTCCCCACTGCGCAGTTTTCTCTATTTTTTGAGCTTCTTCAATATCTTTAGGTTCTGGTGCAAGTTTAGATGACATCCATAGAGGTTCTTCCTCGGGGGTATTAACGGTAGGTGGCTCTGGAGGACCTTCTGTTGGAACACGAACCTCTGTTTGCGGAACAGCTGGCGGAGCTTCTAGCGTGTTAATTATTTCCTGAGCGGGTACTTTAGGTGTGGTATCTTCCTCTATGGACCCGAAAGGAGCTCCTAAGTTCGATGATAATATCCCACCGATAGGAGAGTAGCTGCTATTTCTAGCATAGTTTGAAAATCCTTCGGTTTCCTCAGGTTCCTCGGACGGAGTGGGTACTGGCATTTCTTCCTTTTCCTGTGGGTAGATTTCACGTGAAGTAATATGCCCGCAACTTTTTACAGAATCGGTGAAACGCTCTTTCTTAGATCCCCACAACTGTTGTAAATATGGTGGCGTTTCCGCATAAAATAAAAAGGTAAGAATACAAACTATTAACATTAGTAATAAACTCTCGGTAATTAAGAGCTTAGCCATTTTTTAATTAAAACACAGATTTTTTTTTTTTTAATCAAATACGTGATTGTATCTAGTATCACCTAGTTTTTTAGATAAATCTACTAATTCACACAGTGTTATATTTTCCTCTATATTCTGCAAAGTCCTCTCTACAGTCCTTATACTGTTAGGTCTAGTTTTGTCCGGTCTTAGCTTAATTGGAACGTATTCTCCATCTTCTATGTAACATTCTACTATGTATCTTTTCGGGCTACTACATTCTTTAGTATTTAGATTAAGATCGTTTAACATTTTAGCTGCAATCAGTTCATCCAATATTTTAATGAACGTTTTACCTCCACGGCTTCTTTTGTTAAGTGTCTTGAATTTTATTAGCGACATCCTGTCGAATAGATACAACTCCACCCTTTGACCTTTCTTTTCAATTTCAAAATCAAAAGTGTGTTTATCCGCCATTTTCCATTTTATAAGACTGTGCTGTGTACCAGTCTGGACTGGTAATCCAATAGGAGTAAATATGAGTCCATCCACAGCATGCTTTCCGTCGGTGCCGTTTGACAATAGTTCTTGAATCTTGTTTAAATTTTTTACTTGCTTGAATCTTATTTCAAACGGTGTATTTTCTAGTTTTCTCCACAATACTGAAACTTCTTTACTGTGTTCGTATCTCTTTCTGAAGTCTTCGTGACTATAGTTAATACCAGCTCTTAGAATACAATCGTGGGGGTAGTATGTAAACACACCACAGTTATCCTCTACTACTTCACCATCAAGTAGTGTGCCATCGTAACAAGAAGTACATGTCCAAGCTCCTGGTATAAAGAATACCCTAAATGCTCGGTCTATTAGAAAAGTTAAGTCAAGTTCGCCAATCTTTAGAGCTAGCAGCATGTACCTCATTCCATCTGTTTTCTCGCAAACAGCATAAGGATATTTTGTGAGCTTTATTAATTCGCTTCTTTCCAAAGAAACTGGCTGAGGACCTGGAAAATTGTCCGGATCTTTTACCGACTTCCAAGAAGACACCACTCGTTTCTTTATTAACGCTACTACAGATGGTTCTTTAACCTCTTGAATGCGAGGTCCATCTGGTTCGTTGCATAGCCGAGAAACCTCTGTACACCAAGACGTTGGTATTTCTGATGTTTGGTACATTATGTAACTTAATATATATCAATGTTTAGACTCTAAGTAATTTTCTCGTGGTATTTTTTAGTTAATTGGTATAAAAATATCTATTATTAACAACAACAACTATGCAGATCTTTGTTAAAACCTTAACTGGCAAAACCATTACACTCGACGTTGAACCTTCTGACACCATAGATAACGTAAAGCAGAAGGTTCAAGATAAGGAGGGAATCCCTCCCGACCAACAGCGACTTATCTTTGCGGGAAAACAGCTGGAAGACGGAAGGACTCTGTCCGATTACAACATTCAGAAAGAGTCTACCATCCACCTCGTTTTGAGACTTCGTGGAGGAAATTAAATAATTCTCATAATAAAATATTTAATATTAATAATCAATGCCAAAGAAAATACTTAAAAATACTTCCGGGAAAAGAAAAGGTTCGCCAATAAAACGCAGGAATCGTTTATCCGGTGTCACTCCCCCCAAAAAGAGAACTAAGTTCGGAACTCCTCCAATGACTACTCAGAACCCACTAAGATTATTACCCAATCCCGGAACCCAATACCTAGTACCCGAGACCTCCCCCCGTGCAGCGGATTATACTGAACCTGCCACCAAAACATTGGCAATGCCCGCCTATCCAGAATCCTACATTTATACAAAATTTTCAACAGGAGGTGTGTGGATGATTCATTTCGTAACCATTGTCGTACAGTTATTCTTTACCGGAGTAATAGGCGTAGGAAGAAACCACTACTCCAGAATAATGGACGACACTTGGACCGCTATTGCTTGGTGGTCAGCTATAATTATGCCAATGTTGGTCACGATAGCATTTACCTATTTAGTTAAAAAGTTCTACGATTACTTCGTATATATGATGTTCACGCTATTGTGGTTTGTACCTTTTGTCTGGGCTCGTTATTTCAACGGAACAGACGATGAGACTTCTGTAACACCTACTCCTATACCTACGGTAGAAACAGGGACCGTAGCCTAGATTTGGCGATCTGGAAATTTGTTAAAAAAAAAGAAAAATAAATAAAAATGAAAAAAAAACATAAAAAAATATTTATTTCAAAAACTCAAAAAAATAACTAACAAAAAATAAATAAATAAAAACGAAAAAAACATAAAAAACAAAAAATATTTGAAAATTTCAAACAATGCATGGAGATAAAAAAAAAATAATTAAAAATGAAAAAAAAATCATTAAAAAAAATTATTTGAACAAAGCTAAAATAAATAATTCAAAATGAAAAAAAAATGAAAAAAATATTTATTTCAAAAAAAAACAAGCAAAAAAAATAAATAATTATCCTTTTCTTCATTTAAAAAGAAATCTCTGAAAATTTTAATAAAATGCTGAGGTTTCTTTTTTATTCCGGTATTTTTATGTTTAGCGGTGTTTTTGGGGGCAACACGACTGCCCCTGTTGAAGATGCATCTGTTTCTTATTTGGAAACGAATGATGCCGACGCCTTTTGGTTGATGTTTGGTGCTATTTTGGTATTTTTTATGCAGACGGGTTTTGCGATGCTCGAAGTAGGTTCAGTTCAGCCGAAGAATACAAAAAACATATTGATAAAAAATGTGTTCGACGCTTCTATTGGAGCTCTGGCGTGGTGGTTTACTGGATATGGTATAGCACTGGGGAGCGGAACTCCAAAAACAATGGCAGGGAGCGATTCTTATTTTTTGGATACAGATTCTGAGGCTATGTGGCTGTTCCAGTGGGCTTTTTGTGCTACTGCTGCTACTATTGTTTCTGGTGCCGTAGCTGAAAGGATAACATTTAGTGCGTATATTATGATATCCGTTGCACTTACTGCTTTTATATATCCGGTGGTGGTTCATATGGGATGGGGTGCGGGAGTTTTTTCTGCTTGGCGTGAGGATGAGCTTTTGGGTGGTTGCGGAGTAACGGATTTTGCTGGTTCTGGGGTGGTACATGCCACAGGTGGTATTGCGGCTTTGGTGTCTTGTTGGATTTTGGGACCACGAGTTGGTCGTTTTGACGAAGACGGAAAGGTTCAGAAGATCCCGCGACAATCCATTATATTCCAGACTCTGGGGGTGTTGATTTTATGGTTAGGTTGGTATGGATTTAATGGAGTTAGTACTTTGGCTATAACTGGTTATGGAGGAGTTGCGGCTCATACTATGGTAACTACTACTATTGCAGCAGCAACAGGGTGTTTGGCTACTGTGGGATTGGGGTATTTACACGAGCATTTTATATCGGCATCTCTTGCTAACAATGGAGTATTAGCGGGGCTGGTGTCTATAACAGCGGGGTGTTCTACTTGTTCTCCATTGGGTTCTTTGGTAATTGGCGCTCTAGGTGCTCCAGTTTATTATTACAGTTCTAAGATGTTGGAGAAATTGCAAGTAGATGATGTTGTTGGTTCGGTTCCAGTCCACGGTTTCTGTGGAATTTGGGGTGTAATTGCGGCGGCTATTTTTGCCACTCCGAAGTATTACGGAGCCGCTTACTATTCTGATAGGGCGAACGATTGCGCCGGAATATTGTATGGTGGCAACGGTGGTGTTCTTGGTGCTAATGTACTTTTTGTATTATTTTTGATAGCGTGGGTTGGTGGACTTACGGCTATTATTGTGGCACCTTTAGATGCACTAGGTATGTTAAGGGTGCCTCTAACAGTTGAGGTAGATGGTATGGATAATTCCAAGCATGGAGGTAAAGAACAACAGTTAGTTAGGGTGTAAAAAAATACCGGGGGGAGCGGACTTAAAAAAAAAAGAGGTCTATTCTGTAAAGATGGAACTGCCGCAGTTGTTGAGAAATATAGGAGAAGACAAGTGGCAGTATGGAGAGCAACTAGTTAAAAGTGGGAAAACTTGCGTCTGTACAGTAGAAACTTACAACGGTTGGTGCGAAAAGACTAGTACAAAGTGGAAGTACATTGTCCGGAAAGAACAAGACTGTTGTTACCGTTTAATCTACAACAGGTTTCCTGGTTTAGACTGGCAACTGTGTAATAAAGTTGTGGTGCTTTAATAAGCACGTAAAAATGAAGATACTTGTTATAGATTCGCTACCACAAGATAATGATGTGGAGAAGGTAAGTTTTACAACAGTACCTCCTTCACAAGATTACATAGATCATAGTCAGCATACTCTGAGCGTGTTTGGTGAGGTGCTACCCGAAGCGGAGCTGGTATTTTGTAATATAGCGTACAATCAATGCGATGGTACTTACTACAGTTGTTTGGAAAACCATAAAAATTTTAACAAGGCTTTAATGTGGGCGAAGAATCAAAAGTTTGACGCAGTGTACGCCCAGGTACAATTCTACTGTCGACTAGGAGCTAATCCGGCTAGTGTTCGTAAGCATAGTCTAGCTCGAAAGCGTACTAGCGAGTGTATAAAGGAATTGGGTATACCGATTGTGTGCCCTGCGGAAAACAGTGAGTCTGAAACGGTGGAAGGGGTGGAATTCTCGCCTTCGATGGAAGAGGCGGAATATGTTTGTTCTCGTGGATACAAACGAGAAAATGCTACACTAGTAATCAGTAGAAAGTATCGTTATACAAGTGAGTTGGCTGTAGTTAGACTTAAACAGTTGCTAAGTCCATCTCGAGGGAGTCGGTGATTTCCTGGACTCCCGTGTATTCGTGTAGTACTGTGTCTTGGTTGTAAATGCGTACGGTAGGTATTTTCGTGATATCTTCTGGGAAGTCGTCGTCATCGTCGTTAATGTAAATGAAAGGGCAGTTAGTGTTTTTTTGTGCGTTTTCTAGGAGTTCAACAAATTCCGGCTCTTTACATTTAGTGCACCACGGGGCGGTAAAAATTTTTACTTGTACCATTAATAATTATATTTATAATAATTAATGTTCTCAAGAACCGCGTTCAGGAAAATGTCAGCTTCTGCAGTTCAAGAAACTATTCAGGGAAATAGCGGAAGTATACTAAACATACCTTTGATGATGTCTACCGCCACCCTTTTGATGGCGGGAGGCAGATGGGCGGGAGGGGTAGAATCTAGACTTTTGCACTTAGAAGATGACGTTAGAGACGTGCGCCGTGTCTTAGAGAACTTAGACACTAAAATCGACAAGATTCTTGATAGGAAAAAATAATTAAGAGGCTTAAAAAAACTGAAGATATATGACATATAATGAAAGTCGAGTTAGTAAGTTACCAAATGCCTGCAATTGGAAGCGGTTTTGATTCGTGCGAAAGTGTACAAGACCTAGTAGCAGTTTGTGCTAGGGTTAGTAATCCCAGTAATCAGTTTAACACCGACACTAGCGAGCGTCTTTTAAACTACCTTATGAAGCATAAGCATTGGTCACCTTTTGAGATGGTTTCTGTTTGTATGGAGATAGAGACCACTCGTGATATAGCACGACAGATATTGCGCCATCGTTCCTTTAGTTTTCAGGAATTCAGTCAGCGTTATGCGGATCCGGTAAAGGAGTTGTCTTTTGTTACACGTGAGGCACGAATCCAGGACATTAAGAACCGGCAAAATTCTTTGGAAACTATTGACTTGCCACTTAAAGCGGAGTGGGAGAAAAAACAGCTCGAACTTATAGAGCTCGCAAAAGAAACTTACAACTGGGCTGTAAGTAACGGTATTGCAAAGGAGCAAGCTCGTGCTGTTTTGCCTAAAGGTAATACGGTGTCTAAGTTATATGTAAATGGTACTCTGAGGAGTTGGATACATTATATTGAATTGAGGGCATCAAACGGAACACAGAAGGAGCACAGTGAGATAGCAAAAGCGTGCGCTCAAGTTATTTCTAAGATAGCTCCTATAATAGACAATAAACAGAGCGGTGACGGAATTTGAAAATCCTGGTAATAGTCATACCAGGTTTATAGTGGGTTTGGACTCCGGGATAACCCCTGCGTCCTTTGAGAAATGTAATACAAGGGAGATTGTTTAGGTCGACTGCACTAGTGGACGACCATCCTGCATTGTCTATTAGCAAATTGTTAGCTATAGCTTCTATAGTATCGAAAGTGTTTAGTACTGCGGCTTCATGTAAAAAGAATGCGTCTATTTCTCCGTCACCGTCGTTAAAAAAGTCAGTGATGGTGTGGTGTAGTTGTTTAGCGCGTTCGGTGCGGATTTTTGTGATCGGTTCCGAACAATCTACTCTAGTGTATTTGTCTATGATTACGGGAACGAAGGAAGTTATGTAAGAAACTACTTCGTGGGGTAGTTCTGGGAGTGATACCATTTTTTTTAACTAAGCGTCTGATTTTTAAATATTTAAAAATAAGACTCTAATATAATGAAAAGCGCAAGTATGGAGGTAGTGACCAGAAGTGGAAAGCGTGAGCCAGTCCGATTTGATAAGATAACAGACCGTCTTCATATATTGGGTAAAGACCTTGAAATAGACCCAACTGTTGTGGTGCAGCTTACTGCGGCACGGATAACAAATGGTATAACTACCCGTGAACTAGACGAACTTACTAGTAACATAGCACTACAGAAGATCTTGGTTCATCCAGATTACGGTACTTTGGCAGCCCGCATTGCCATAGATAATCATCACAAAATAACTTGTGGTAAGTTTGGTGAAGTAGTAGAGAGGCTGTCAGCGCACACTGATGCTCTTGGTAAGATAGCTCCTTTGATATCGGAAGACATTGTGAAGCTGATGTCTTCGCCCGAAGTCCGAGATTCTGTGGAGTCTTGGATTGATTACACTCGTGATTTTCGTATGGACTCTTTTGGTTTTAAGACATTGGAGCGCGGTTATCTTTTGCGTTCTCAGGGCTCTATTCAAGAAAGACCGGGGGATATGTTTATGCGGGTAGCTCTTGGTATCCATGGCTGGGACAACGAAGGACTCTCGGCAAAAGAGACGTATGATGCTATGTCGAATGGTTATTTTATTCACGCCACACCGACCCTGTTTCATTCGGGTACACCTTTTCCGCAGATGTCGTCTTGTTTTTTGATGGGGGTTGAGGATTCGGTTCAAGGTATATATAAAGCATTAGGTGATGCAGCTATGATATCTAAGCATGCGGGTGGTTTGGGTATTCACTGCCATTCTATACGGGGCAAGGGGTCTTACATCAGAAAAACGGGGGGAACTTCGACCGGACTGTTACCTTTTTTGAAAGTGTACAATGACACGGCACGGTATATAGACCAAGGCGGGGGTAAGCGTAAGGGTTCTTTTGCGATGTATCTAGAAACGCACCATCCTGATATAAATGAGTTTTTGAGTGCTAAGAGACCGCAAGGTGCTGATGAATCTAGGGCACGGGACCTTTTTTATGCCTTGTGGATTTCTGACCTTTTTATGGAGCGTGTGAAGAATAACGAGATGTGGAGCCTCTTTTGTCCGGATGTGACCCCGGGGTTATCGGATCTCCACGGAGAAGCTTACAAAGAGCTTTATTTGAAGTATGAACAAGAAGGGCGGGAGATTCGTAAAGTAAATGCTCGTGAATTGTGGGATTCTATATTGGAGTGTCAGATTGAGACGGGTGGTCCTTATATGTTGTATAAAGATGCGGCTAATAGTAAATCTAACCAGAAAAATTACGGTACTATAAAGAGTTCTAATTTGTGTTGTGAGATAATGGAATATAGCGATCACAATGAGTACGCAGTATGTAATTTGGCATCTTTGGCTCTGCCTTCTTTTATTATCGAAAACGCTTTTGACTTTGAAAAGTTGGCACTATACACAAAAGTTCTAGTAAAGAATTTGAACAAAGTTATAGATAAAAATTATTACCCTCTACCTGAAACGTCGAAGTCCAATTTCAAACACCGCCCAATCGGCATTGGCGTTCAAGGTCTAGCCGACACTTTTGTTAAACTGCGATACGCCTTTGATAGCCCTCAAGCTCGTGATCTAAACAAGAAGATATTTGCCACTATTTATAAAGCCGCTGTAGAAGAAAGTAGCGAACTGGCGAAGGTCCACGGTTCGTACGAGTCTTTCGAAGGAAGTCCGGCTCAATTAGGTAAGCTCCAACCTCATCTGTGGGGTATAGAGACGGAAGAATGGGATTCACTTGCGAAACAAGTGAAGGAATGTGGACTCCGAAACAGTCTGCTTATTGCTCCTATGCCTACGGCAAGTACTTCGCAAATATTGGGATATAACGAGTGTATAGAGCCATTTACCTCTAATATATACACCAGGCGTACTTTGGCGGGTGAGTACATAGTGGTTAATAAGTATCTTATAAAAGACCTAGTAGAGCTTGGTATTTGGAATGAAGAACTAAAGCAGCGTATAATGTTTTTCAAGGGTTCTGTTCAGAAGATACCTGGTATACCGGATAATATAAAGCAAATCTACAAAACGGCGTGGGAGCTCAAGCAACGAAGTATATTGGATCTTGCAGCGGATAGAGGACCTTATATATGTCAAAGTCAGTCGTTGAATGTTTTTGTCGAGAGTCCTTCTGCTAAAATTTTGAATTCTATACATTTTTACGGTTGGTCTAAAGGATTGAAAACGGGAACTTATTACATTAGAACCAAGCCTGCTAGTTCGGCGCAAAATTTTTCTATGGACCCGGAACTGGAGTCCAAATTGATGGCGGAATTGTCTTTAGAGGCTGAAAAGCGTTCTGAAACGGAATGTTTGTCTTGTGCGGCGTAAAAAATATATATTTATATAATAAGTACCAATGGAATTAATAAATAAATTATTGTATGCAGCGCTTATAACTTCTGCTTTAACAATAATGCTGATGGCAGGAGGGGCGTCTATGAAAAATATGATAACAGCTTTTAGAAATTTATTTATGATGGATATAACCACTGCTATAATTTTCTTCCTTTGTTTATCGTTGGCTTTGTTGGAAGTTGTATCTTATAAGTTACAAGGTTGGTACGAAGGAGCTTATTCGAATCTTGTCGATTCCGATTCTTTCAATTATAAAAAGAAAGATGAATTCCCCCTTCTTCCCGAAATGGACCCCACATCTTCGCCGCAGCTGGTTCACACAGAAGATAACAAAGATTACCTAGATACCACAAAGCTTAAGAAGTTAACAGCGGGTATTTCTAGTTTAGAGCTCGTTTTAGTTTCTTTGATAGCGGTTTTTGCTATTATTTCACGATACCCCGTAAAAGTGTCGATGACCCCTGGTGCAACTAACTTAATTCCGAGATTAATACCTATAGCTGTTGTGTTTTACGGAATTATACTAGCTGTTATTATATTCTATTCTTTTTGGGAAATATTTGAGCCAATCGGGAGGACTCTTCCGGGCAATACTTTTAAGGGGCTAACAACTTTTGGTCCTTCTCCATCTACCCCTCTAGATACTTCAACAAATCGTTTCTTTGCGTTTACGAAGACGGAGCACATATTGCCTAGACCGGAATTGTTCGTACCGCTACTGAATTTGATGTTCGGTTGTCTATTTGTTGCTATGGGACTTTGTTTTGCGATTTTGACCACTAATCTGGCAGCTAATTCCTACAGATTTATGAAAAATAAGGCTGCTTACATAACTAATCTTTCTGACGAAGGGAGACTTATGGCTTATGAATTTAACGACCCGCTGTTTAAGCTAGTAGACCACTGTATTCAGAAAAAGTCTAAATCTGGCGATGTGACGGGGGATGCTAGTATAATAAGTGATTTCAAGCTGTCAGGAGAGAGTGTTAGACTTTTTGACGTTGTAAAAATAAAGCCTAGAGTTTCTGCTCCGAGCAGTAAAGCTCTTGAGGGAAGTTTAGATGATGATTCTGACCATCCTACTTATTTAGTTGCGGCTGTAAATGATTGGACAATTATTCCTAATAAAAACAGCGAGCGAAAATTTCTGAATATAGGACCCGAAAATGTTTCGAATGCGTCTGATACATTTTCCGACGAAGCTGATACTAAGTATACCCGAAAAGATAGATATATAAGTAAAAAGCAGTTCGCTTGGTCGGACAAAGAAAAAGAGCTCATGTACGAACGCAAAGAGACTGTGGAAAATTATTTGGATCCAGACATTGCTAGAATGGCTATATACGGTTCTAGATCCGTGGTGAAGGGCGTTGAAAATTACGGAGGTTATCCCGACCGCAATTCCAAAGTCTACTTGATACCTGTAGATCTTAGCGCATTAAGAGAAGCCCCAAATCGTATGGCGGTAATTCAGAAAATAGTTCTAGACGAATTTGCAGAAGAAATAGGAGAACCCATTGAACTCGACTATGCCGACCAGGCACCGGTCCGTGTTTTCAGAGGTGCTGGCGGAGAACGGCTTCCTGTTATAACAGACCGTGACGGTAAAAGTGTTCCGGAAGAATTACTTACAGGGAAAACCAGAGACGGTTCTGAATTATCCTCACGCCAAAGGGACATTTTCATAAAACTTAACAAGGCTTTTGAAAAACTTGACGATCGTATGGGTATAGAAGGTAGGTTGTACGTGCGGAGTAATGAGAAAGAGCCACTATTTGATGGCTTGTTTTTAAGGGTCGAGGAGAAGGCACAGTCCAAAGAAGAAAGAATCACCAATCTGTCTGTAGCTTTAAGAGTAAAAGAGAACTACAACATACATAACATCAGTAAAGAGGACTTGGTATATCTTAGATACGGATTGGTTGAAGCTTTCGGGTTAAGAACGACTGATAAACGCAATGCCACAGCCGTTCAGACCAAGTTCAACGAAAGACTTAAATACCTCCCAGACCCCCAAAGGCTTCTTTACCAAATTTTGCCAAGTATAAAAGAATACGCAGACCAGGATGTAATGGACGAGTACACAAAAGAAATAGGCTACGTGAAATCTGGCGGTAAAACCCAGAACGACGAGACTTACTACGACGTGTCTAGTTTTGCTGAGCGTTTCAGTACAATTTTGATGGAACACCCTATTGTAGCTAAGAAGGGGGTTTCAGGAATTGAGAAGGGTGTTAGTTTTTCTCCATATATGGGAGCGGTTAGTAACGATTTAAGCGATAGTCTTTAGGAATCCCGCAAAAAGTTTTTGGCTTAAAAATAAAACATTAATATAAATTATCAATGGAGCCTATTTTGCAAGAGAACCCTAACCGTTATACTATTTTCCCTATTAAGTATCCCGATCTTTGGGAGTTATATAAGAGACACGTTGCTTCGTTTTGGACTAGCGAAGATATAGATTACGAAGCTGATACCGGAGACTGGCATAAGTTGAAACAAGAAGAAAAGACTTTTATACTGAATGTTCTGGCTTTTTTCGCCGGTTCCGATGGTATAGTTCTAGAAAATGTTATGGGTAATTTCTCGCAAGAAGTCCAAATACCAGAAGCAAGAGCTTTTTATGCGATACAGTCATGCATCGAGACAATTCATAGCGAGGTTTATTCGCAACTTATCGAAACTTTTGGCGAAAGTACAACTCAAAAGAAAGAACTTTTCGAGGCTATACAAACATTGCCGTGCGTCGCCCGCAAAGCTGAGTGGGCACTTTCCTGGATGGATCCGGAGAAGTCTAGATTTGCCGAAAGGTTGGTGGCATTTGCTGTTGTGGAGGGTATTTTTTTCAGTGGGTCTTTTTGTGCTATTTTTTGGTTTAAGTCGAGGAATCTGTTGTTAAAAACTCTTGGTACTAGCAACGAACTTATATCTCGTGATGAGGGGCTTCATTGTGAATTTGCGGTAAAGTTATATTCGCACATAGTTGATAGATTGTCGCAAGAAGAAATAGAAAAAATAATAAGACCAGCTGTTGATATCGAATACACATTTATTTGTGATTCTCTTAACTGTCCTCTGATTGGTATGAATGCCGATCTAATGAAGCAATATATAGAGTATGTTGCTGACCGTTTAATTTACCAGTTAGGATACACCCCAATTTACGGTTCTAAAAACCCTTTTAACTTTATGGAAAATATTTCACTCGACGGAAAGACTAATTTCTTCGAGAAAAGAGTAACGGAATACCAATTTGCGGGGACAGCAATGCAAAAGAACGGAGATACGTTGGAAATCGAGGAAGATTTTTAATAATATCTTAAAGCATATGAATATAACTCAGGAACAGCTTTTAGGATTAACGACCATAATCACTTTATTAATATGCTACCTAGTAACTCAAGGTTACTTAATTATAAAACCCGGACCCAAGTGGTTTCCCCCCAAATCAGAAAAAATAAAATCATCTTCAGTATCAGAGGAAGATACAAAAGATGATACTATTATTAGTATGCCACTAGATGAGGTGTTACCATCCGGTGAAGAAAGATTTTTAAACGCTGCTGCTATTTAATGGTAACCTCCTTTTACCATTCCGCATATTTTGCAGGTGGACCAGGTGTCTTTTTCACCGCAGCTGTATTCGGTTTCGTGCAACCAATCGTGATCGCAGGCATATTCTATAGCACAAGATATGTCACTTACAGCGTTCTCGTAAGCACGGAGTTCTTTTTCAAGCTGCTGTTTTCTTTTAATAAGTTGTGCTCTACTGGAAATAGCTTCCTGGAGCACAATATATTGTCCATTAAACTCTACTTTTTGGTGTTCCCTTTCCATTTGTCTTTTTAAGACTTAAATTTTTAAACGCCTTTAGCCGTTTTTAGCACATTGATTTAAAGCAATGTTTTAGACTTAAATAAATGCGCAATCGAATTATAAATAGTTTCACAGGTGTGGTTACGCAGGATATTGTCGGTACTAAAGACGAGCTTAAATATTTCAGAATTATGGATTCTGAAGACCGCATTAATCCTCAAAAGAGATATTACGACAATAAGACTGATTATTTGGTTCACACCTTGTTCAAAAGATTTAAGGGAAAAATAGAGCATTTGGAGGGTTCTCTTAGAACACATATTCCTTCGATAGAAGCTGAGTGGGAAAATTTTAAAAAAATGTCTGACAAACAAGCTTTAAACAAGGTAGAAGAAATAATATGTGATGAGCCAAAAGTTACATTTTCTTACATTGCAGGCGAAGCGCAAGGTGGATGGAAAATTGTCGGAACTAAAGGGCGTTAAATGTTCTTACGAATGGACCGAAAATTTCTGATGCTATATTTATTTTACTTCCTATATTACCCTCTATGGGCAAGCACGCTTCCTCCCTAACCCAAGGGTTGGCTAATACGAGCGTGGTTGTCTGTTGATAACTTCTTTTCAAGTCGTCCGCTGAAACTGTATTTCCGTATTTATTTCTTTTCAAAAACCCGTATTCGGGGGGTCCCGCCTCTGGTTTCTTTACGACTTCCTGCGGAGGCTGCTG
>MDTG01044224.1_pt1 | contig 41499 bp, 40 predicted proteins | sample 811421 | NCBI WGS metagenome assembly MDTG01 (sample SAMN05326645, study PRJNA326480) | marine metagenome | isolation source: seawater | place: Pacific Ocean: South East | collected 2011 | reverse complement strand
GATATAGTCGCCATCGGCAACCCTGGTCCCGGGTGAACGCTCCCACCCGAAAGGTAGAGACCCGATATCTTGCTGCGTGAGGAGGGTCGAGTAAACGGACTCAACCATCCGTGTGTTGGTCTCCCGTACAATGCTCCTCCGGTTCCTGGGAACCTCGTGTGAAATGTTTGAGGAGTCATTGTACATAGTTCTCTTTTCGGCTCGTCTATCTTTAGCCCACATTTTTCTAACAGGGAAAATACTGATGCTTGACATGTTTCCATCTCCGATTTTGATATGGTGGCAAAATCTCCGTTTGGAGGCGCGTTTATTAACAGGAAAAGCCGTTCATCTTTACCTGGGGTTAATGAACCATCGTTTAATCTATCTTGAGCACAGATGTAAACGGTCGGCTCAGAAGGGACTTTACCCTTTTTGAAGATATCAGAAAACTCTTGTCGATAAGACGAATTGAAAAATATGTTATGTCGACTGAGTTTGAATCCAGCGGTTTTAGTGGTTGTCATCAACGTGATTGCCGATAAGGATCGGTTTTTTCTTGAATAATAGGGATTTTTTTTACGAATTCTGTCATTGACTAAGTAACTATCTAAATCGCCAAAATCACCGTTAAAAATAATTTTATCCGTTAGTATATGGTCGCCATTATTTAACCTAACCCCCGTAATTTTCCCATTATAAGAAAGGATTTCTTCGCAAAAGTTCTTGTAAATATTTACCCCTTTTTTTATTGCAAGTTTTTTTAATGCTCTAGCCAGATTTATAACTCCGCCATCAACACTCCATACCCCTTGCATCTCTACATCCCATATTAACATCAAGGTGGAAGGAGCCTCCCAAGGTGATGAACCACAGTATGTTGCATATCGACCGAAAAGTTGACGTAATCTTTCATCCTGAAACTGTCTCTCCAATTTTTCCCAGAGGCTACTAAAAGCCCCCGCCTGCAATAAAAATTTTGAACCTCGAAAACCAATCGCTTTAACCATTCTTAACATATTTGGCTTCTGGCACTTCATATAGGTTTTTTCTAATACTGAGAAAAGTTCTTGAGCTAGAGTCGAAAATTCACGAAAATTTTTTGCTTCAGCAATGCTTGAAAATCTTGCAACAGCTTCAAAAGACTTTTGTTTATCCGAAAATAAATCGAGGATTTCATCGGGCGACCAGGCGTGTCGAGCTATAACGTCAAGCTTATTGAACTTAACGTATTCATCAATATTTTCGTTTGATTTTGCGAACAGATTTGAAAATACGTCTTTTAATGTAACCACCGTAGGACCACAGTCAAAGCTGTTCCCATTTTTATCTTCCGCTGTAGCTACTTTCCCCCCAAGTTCATCTTTCGGATCGATTAAGTCTACTTCAATTCCGTTGTTTGCCAATTCGATTGCAGCAGAAAGTCCTCCAAAACCTCCTCCAATGACGACAACTTTAGTCAAATTTTCTTCCTTTCCATATTCCTCTCATTTCCTTTGCACGAAATCGCACGAACATAGACTCACTAAAATAATTTCTATGATACGCTTCTTTCAACGCATGCAAATGAGCGCCCTTTTTCGAGTAAAGTTCCAAACATTGGGAATTCTCCCAGATAGTGAAGGTTGCTTGACGCAGTAGTGGAGCCTCTCCCAAACCTATGGATAACATACACCCCTCTACATCGGACAAAGCATTTTCAGTTCCCGATGTATGGGACCAAAAACTAATCATTTTTTGCACTCGAATCGATGCTCTAGTAAGAGATGCAATAGGTTTTCCTTCTAGTTCCCAGTCTTTCAACCTCTGACCAGCAGTAATTTTATTTCCGCTCCAGCTTCCTCTAGATGAGTATGGTTGTAGTATTGAAACGAAGAACTCATCTGATCTCGTTTCGTATTGCCTTAATAAACTACTGGAATCCGAAAAATATTGTGCATTTTTCTCATCCTCAAAGTGGATACAAAGACCTTGGTAGTTTAGCCCTGGCAACACTCCGAATCCTCCCCTGTAGCCACTTCCCAATACCTTAAAAAAGATAAGACCAGGGATTTTCGGAACAAAGTATTTACGCAATGCGAGTTGAGGGACACCCCAGTGCAGGTAGTCCCGTTTAAACTTTGCTAACGCTATTACTGTTGTTTGTTGCTGAGCCATATGTACTTGCTGTGCTACTATATGCGCTCGCTACCGTCCTGTATATTCAATTTTTTCATTTTGACATACAAGCTTTGTCTTGAAAGTCCAAGCATCTCCGCGGCAGAGACCCGATTATTCAAAGATAAATTTAGAGCCGCCTCAATGCAAAGCTTTTCGATAAGATCGGTTGTTTCACTAACTATATTTTTTAATGGGAGTTGCCCAACGAGTTCAGAAAGCTGTTCTGCTGATCGAGACAAGTGGCCTGTTGAGCGTTCTTCTTTAATCCGTCTGCTGGTATTACGAACGGAAAAAACCATATCCTTGCGTTTTGTTGAATCCAATTCTACTCCACAAATTTCCACTTCAATCGAACTGCCTTTGCCGATAATTTGTGTTGCGAAGAGTTTTAATACTCCACTGTCCTGCAGTGTATTTTTCATAATGCTGAAATCAACTCTGCCTCTTGCCAACCAATTCATTAAATTACTTCCGTTAACATGTTCCTTACTTGGAAGTGCAGTTAATTCTAGAAAGGCCTCATTAATGTAAGAGATGTTACCCTGTGTATCACAAATGATAAACGCATCGGGACTTTTACGGATTGCATGTTGGAGAGAAACCTCAGGCACGTATGGTGCTTTGAATGTATCGTTTGTCTCCAGCTGGAATTGTACAAGAGAATAAGTTTCATTTTCTTGTCTAAAAGACGACAAATTAATGCAAATATGCTTGTCATTTGCCAGCTTAGTTTCAAATATGTTTCTCTCACCGAGTTGAGTTTTTTTTGAAAAGTCATAAACTTTTGCCTTTTCATCTTCCGCGAAAAAAAAACTCAAGTTCTTTCCCACTACTTCGTTTGTATCGCAGTTAAGTAATCGAATTGCTGCGGGATTAATCTCTAAAATTTCGGTCGACTCCCCTTTGCAAACTATTACTGGCGTTTCAACAAGGTTGAATAAAGATCTATATCTCGTTTCAATGTGCCTAGATCGGATGTAATCTCTCTCCAACGTTTGCTGAGCAGAAACAAGTTTTTGCTGTAGCGCAGTCAGTTGACTCAACTCCTGACCAACTGCAACGACAAAACCCTCACTTTCACAATTAAGGGTTGCATAAGAGACGGGTAAATAACCGCCATTTGATAAATGATGGTTAATATGACGACTATCATTTTTTGGTGATTTGTTCGAAAACCTAAGCAATTGATCAATTTTTAGCTCAGACTCAGTCGTAACACAACTTTTCCAAGATTTCCCTACCCAGCTTTTCACAAGACGGCTTAGTTCACGATTTTGAACTATTACCTTTCGAATAATACCTTTCGGGCTTAAGTAAAGGACGATGTCGGATGAAAGACTAAGTATCGCATCGGTTAATTCTCCACTAGCCTGGTGAGAAAACGCGTTTTGTGGGTCAACTACAGTTTCCATATTTTAAAGTCGCCGAGATTTAAGAAAGGAGCAACGTAAATCATTGTCTATAATACATACCTGTATTTTCTCCTTGACAGCTGAAACAGTCAATTAAAAACTACTATTGGGTATGAAATTCTCAGTTTTGTTAAGATTTAACGGGAATTCTGCTCTTCCTCACGAGCGAATTGGCAAGAATTACTGCCTCTCTTGCATCCGCCGCTTGCCCATCAGCTTTTAGTTCTCGAAATAAATTTGTTTCATAAACGGCTAATGGTCCACCAATTATAATTTTGAGACTGGTCCCAAACATTTTTCTAATATTGCTTATCAATTTTTTCGTTGATTTCTTATGATCGTATGATCCAATCGAGATACCGACAATTTGAAAATCTTCATCTTTTAATATTTCGAAAATATCATCCTCAATTAGGGCGGGATCTGCGAAGACTTCCCACGAAGCTTTTCTGAAAAATTCCGCTAACATAAATAACCCCAGCGTGTGTTGAGACCCTATGCTGGGAAACAGCATTATTTTACCTCTCGATTTCTCGAGGTCTAGCTCCTTGTGCAGAAATTCAGGGCTGAGATAGTACATTAACTGATTGATATGCCAAACAGCTAAGGTAATTGTTGCAAAGTCTAGAGAGTCATTCTCCCAACAAACACCCAGCTTTCTCGCAACGGGCTGCAAAAGATCTAAATAAATCCGTTCAATGCTGATTCCATCTTCTATCAGGGTCCGTAAGTAGGACTTTGATACAGAGAGACCTCCCTTTAACAAAAGGTCAGTCAAATCTTCTATGTTCCTCGCCCCTACACCACCAGTAGCTGATGAAGCCTTCTCTAATTCAAACTCTTTTACAATATTAGTCTTATTTCTATGTGCCATTAAAAGTCGGGTGATAATCTCTTCTTCCAGCGCCATGGGAATAGATGCGGGCGTAACCAAATTTTTGCGAAGTCCCTTTTTCTTCATATCCATAAAAGCTTTCCTGAACGTTTACTGGAACCCATACCTCATCATGCTCTTTTTTTAACGAAATATCCACAAATTTCAGTCTTTTATTGCTTGTAATTTTTAATTTACAAATATCAATATTATTTTGTCAATTAAAGTTGACATCCTATTTTCATAACCGTAGAGTGATAAATCAGGAGGAAGGTTTTTGTTGCTTATGTTATACACCCAAAAAGAGAGAATTCGAAGGGACAATACAAAGTGGACGTTGGTGCAAGGCGTGTTAGCGCCACTTCAGTTTGTGGTATTCCTGGTGAGTCTGTACTTCGTTTTAAATTATCTGCTCCACGGTACATTCCTGCATGCAGCTTCTATCTCCGTTGTTATAAAAACATTTGTTCTTTGCTTAATAATGGTTACTGGTTCCTTGTGGGAAAAAGCTGTTTTTGATAAGTATCTGTTTGCAAAACCGTTTTATTGGGAAGATGTAGTAAGTATTTTTGTTGTTTTTTTACATCTGCTATATCTATTCGTGTATTTCATGGATTTTTTGTCCGTTAAAAGTCAGCTTTTCGTAGCTCTTTTGGCATATTTTGCTTACGTGATTAACGCGATACAGTTCCTTTTCAAATTTAAGCTTGCACGAAATCAAAATGGGAAGAATTTATTTCCTGAGGTGTCATCATGAGCTCAATCGTTCACGCGGAAATGCCGTCCATTGATATTAACGGTGGGCAAATAAAAGTCGAGGCTACCGAGGCCAAAAATATCTTCCCTATAAAGCTTGTCAAAGAAAGTGGACAGAGAGAAGTTTTTTGTGGTCTCACTGGGATTGTTTGGTTGCACAGAAAAATAAAGGACGCATTCTTTTTAGTTGTAGGTTCCAGGACTTGCGCACACCTGATACAATCCGCCGCCGGCGTAATGATCTTCGCTGAACCTAGATTCGGTACCGCAATTATCGATGAACGAGATTTAGCCGGATTAGCAGACGTTAACGAAGAAGTAGAAAGAGTTGTATCTGAATTATTGGAGTTTCGCTCTGGTATTAAAACGTTATTTCTTGTAGGTTCCTGTCCCTCTGAAGTAATAAAATTGGATTTAGATCGCGCCGCACAAAAACTCTCAGAAAAATATCGAAAATCTGGAGTTAAGGTTCTTAATTACTCAGGTAGCGGGATTGAAACAACTTTTACTGAGGGCGAAGACCAGTGCTTAGTGGCGATGTGTCGTGAAATCCTTGTGGACGCGATACCGTCTGACGAAGATGCATGTGACTTATTGGTCGTTGGTACCGTGGCAGATATTGTGGAAGACCAAATGGAACGAATCTTCAATAAGATGGGTTTAGCCAAAGTTGATTTTTTCCCCCCAAAGTCCTCGGAAAAACAGATAAAGATTTCTGAAAAAACAAAGTTTATTTTAGCCCAACCCTTTTTGACTGAAACATCAAAAGCGCTAGAGGCTAAGGGACTTGGATTAATTAGCTCTCTATTTCCGTTTGGTGCAGATGGAACTCTTAAATGGTATGAGGAAATTAGTCGATCATTTGGGATTACCGACGAAAAATTTAAGAGCGCAGTCATGCCCTCATATAAAAGAGCGGTTAGCACTGTAAAAAAATACAAGGATATATTTTATGGAAAAAAATTCTTTTTCTTTCCGGATAGTCAGTTGGAGATTCCGTTAGCGAGATTTTTATCCTCCGAATTAGGTGTCTCTTTATCTGAGGTTGGCACGCCATATTTGAACAAGCGACTGCTTGCACAAGAAATTTCAAATTTGCCCAAAGATACCTTAATCGTTGAAGGACAAAATGTCGATAATCAAATTGAACGCTGCTTCGATGCTGCTCCGGATATGACGGTATGTGGTTTAGGTCTAGCAAATCCGCTTGAGGCAAAGGGCATTACAACTAAGTGGTCTATAGAATTAGTGTTCACGCCTATCCATGGCTTTGACCAGGTTGGTGATTTGTTAAATATTTTTGCAAAACCTATCTTAAGAAACCAACAGCTAAATTTTGAAGTTGATGTAGAGAGAGAGGTTGTTTTATGAAATTAACTCTCTGGACTTATGAAGGCCCACCTCATGTTGGGGCAATGAGGGTCGCTACAGCGATGAAGGATCTTCATTTTGTTTTGCATGCACCCCAGGGTGATACATACGCAGATTTATTATTTACAATGATAGAGAGATTGCCTAAAAGGCCCCCTGTTACCTACTCTACCTTTCAGGCTAGGGATTTGGGAAAAGACACTGCTGTATTGTTTAAGGACGCTGTTCAAGAGGCGTACGACCGTTTTCAACCAGGAGCTATTCTTGTTGGTGCGTCCTGTACAGCAGAGCTAATCCAAGATGATCCAGGTGGTTTGGGACAAGCTTTAAACCTACCTATTCCGGTCATTCCAGTCGAATTGCCGGCATATCAAAAGAAAGAAAATTGGGGGGCAGCAGAAACCTTTTACCAACTCGTGAGGTACTTTAATCCCAGAGATGAGAAAGTTGAAAAATCAAAACAGCTGACTTGTAATATTCTAGGGCCTACCTCACTTGGATTCAGAAATGCTGACGACGTAAAAGAGATAACCAGCCTTCTCAAAGAGCTGGGGGTCACTATAAACGTTACCGCTCCTCTTGAAGCTAGTATTGATGATTTAAAAAAGATTCGATCCGCTCATTTCAATGTTTTGCTCTATCCTGAGATTGGAAAAATAGCAGCAGATTATTTGATGAAAAATTTTGATCAGCCCTGCACAAAAAATGTCCCTTACGGGGTTGCGGGAACAAAGGAGTTCCTAACAGAGATTTGCGAGCTGGCAGGTTTTTCAAAGAGTGTGCTGAAGAAGTTTCCCTCTAGTAGTGATAGTGATATTAATAAATCTGAGTGGTATTCACGATCGGTTGATTCGAATTATTTGACTAAGAAAAGAGTTTTTCTGTTTGGAGACGCTACTCACGTTGCTACCGCAGCTAAGGTAGCACGCGACGAGTTAGGATTCGATGTCATCGGATTTGGCACTTATTCTCGTGAGTTTGCTAGAGAAATAAGATCTCTTGCAGAGGAATTCGGCGTCGAAGCAATTATCTCAGACGATTACATCACAGTAGAAAAGGCAATAGTTGAATTACAGCCCGAGTTAATTCTAGGCACACAGATGGAACGTCATATTGCGAAAAAGCACAAAATACCGTCGGCAGTAATTTCGGCTCCAATGCATGTGCAAGACTTCCCTTGTCGCTATTCACCACAGATGGGGTTTGAAGGTTCAAATGTATTGTTTGATACATGGATTCATCCGTTAATAATGGGGCTCGAGGAGCACCTGTTAACAATGTTTAGAGATGATTCCGAATTCAATGAAAATGTTGTCCCCTCTCATTTGGCATCAGAAGGTCAAGGTGACGTTTCTGTTAGTGAGATGGATACAGAAAGTACAGAGATGATTTGGGAACACGATGCAGAAAAAGAATTAAAAAAAATACCTTTTTTTGTTCGAGGCAAAGCAAAAAGAAATACAGAGCGATTTGCAAATGAGCATGGATTTAATCGGATCAGTTTAGATACCTTATACGACGCGAAAGCACACTATGCTAGGTAAACAAAAAAATCATTCTAAGAAAACTCATTGTAGAGAGCAAAACAACTCTTCTGGCTCGTCAAAAAGCGATGATAAAGTGTTAGTGCTTACTATGGACAATCATCTAACTTCAGTGATGACTGAGGTAGGAAAAGATTTATCAAAAAAATGTCCAGGTTTGTCATTAGAAGTGTTTGCGGCATCTGACTGGTCCAGTGACGAGGATGTATTAATTGAATGTAAAAAGTCAATCGAAAATGCGAGATTAATTTTCGTTTCAATGCTGTTTATGGAGGGTCACTTCAAACCAATACTGGAAGATTTAAAAGCAAGACGAGATAAACTGGATGCGCTGATTTGTATAATGTCGTCGCCAGAGGTCACGCGATTAACTAGGATGGGTCGTCTTGATATGTCAAAACCTGCTTCTGGTGTCATGTCGTTTTTGAAAAGATTTAGAAATAAGGGAAAGAACGGGGGTGAAAAGAAGCCAGCTGGCGAAGCCCAAATGCGGATGTTACGAAGTTTGCCCAAAATACTAAAATACATCCCGGGAACTGCTCAAGACTTGCGTGTGTTTTTTTTGAGTTTACAGTACTGGCTATCGGGTTCCAAGGACAATATTTACAGCTTGCTGTGCATGTTAATGCTTAAGTATTTGAAGAAGGAACAAACGTTACAAAAACTTAGTGAAATGTGCAATCCTCCCAAAGAGTACCCTGATATCGGGGTTTACCATCCAAAAATGGAAGGGAAAATTTCTCACGAAGCTGGCGGGCTACCATGCATTGTTCCGGAAAAAAACAAAAAAGGAACTGTTGGCCTCATCGTTTTGAGATCATACCTTTTGGCAGGAAATACTGGACACTATGACGGGGTCATAGCAGCACTTGAGTCTCTGAACCTTCAGGTGATTCCTTGCTTTTCCATGGGCTTGGATGCCCGTCCTGCGATCGACAAGTTTTTTTACTCCAAAGGAGAAAAAAATATAGATGCGCTTATCTCGCTAACGGGGTTTTCATTAGTGGGAGGACCTGCCTACAATGACTCAGATGCGGCGAAGCAAACTTTAGGGAAATTAGACGTTCCCTACATATCCGCCAGTCCGTTAGAATTCCAGTCACTTGATGATTGGGAAAAGTCTAGCGCCGGTCTACTACCTGTAGAGAATACAATTATGGTGGCAATTCCTGAACTTGACGGGGCAATATCTCCAATCGTGTTCGGAGGCAGGCGTGTTTCCGGTGCAAAGGAAAACGTATCCTTAACAGGCGTTGATAATCATAAAGAGAAAGCGCAACTTGATCGCAATATGACATTTTCTACTGAAAGAGTTTCTCTTCTGGCAAGAAGGGTTTTTAAGCTCATCAATTTAAGAAACTTAAAAAACAGAGACAAAAAAGTCGGGATAGTGCTTTTTAATTTTCCTCCAAACTCGGTCAATATAGGTACCGCTGCCCATCTTGATGTTTTTTCATCTTTGTTTAATACGCTCATTCATTTGAAGGACATTGGATATACTGTTGATGTTCCGCAAGATATTCAGGACCTGAAAAATAGATTACTTGAGGGTAATTCCAAAGATTATTGTTCTGATGCAAACGTAGTCGCCAAGACTTCTGTTGACGACTATGTTTCAAGATCGCGTTGGTTATCGGAAATAGAAGATGTTTGGGGAGTTGCCCCAGGAAAACTAGATACGGATGGTGAATCCATATTTGTTCAAGGGTTAGTTCTTGGAAATATTTTTATCGGCGTACAACCTGCTTTTGGGTATGAGGGCGATCCGATGCGTTTATTACTGGATAAAGGGCACGCTCCTACGCATTCATTTTGTAATTTTTACAGATATTTGCGCAATGATTTTGAGGCAGATGTTTTGTTGCATTACGGAACTCACGGCGCTTTGGAGTTTATGCCTGGTAAACAAGTTGGATTGTCTGAAAAGTGCTGGCCAGATCGTTTAATTGACGACCTACCCAATTTTTATTTGTATGCCTCAAATAATCCTTCTGAGGGAACGCTTGCGAAAAGGCGTATAGGAGCAACCTTAATAAGCTATATGACTCCTCCTGTTTGTGAAGCAGGTCTATATAAGGGATTAGAGGAGTTGAAGGCTTTAATAAATAGTTTTTTTAATGATCTCCAGAATAAGTGCGAAGAGGCTTTAGAGCATAATCCTGAGAATGAATTAATAGAAATGATATGCGAGAAAGCGACGCAACTAGATTTAATCGATGGTAATTTTTTCAGGAATGCTAAGTCCTCCAGCGACCTGGTTAATGAGATAGGGATGCTTCGTTCCAGACTTTTAGAGTATGAAGAAACTTTGATTCCAAATGGCCTTCACGTTGTTGGTGGAATCAAAGATGAGAAAAAAGTCTCCGACGTTTTGAGTGCATTTACTAAGAATTGGATAGAAAGTAACCCTGTATTTCGGGAAGAGGGTTTAAGTACCGAAGTTTTTAGGTGCATTCAGAAAACAGGATTTTTTCTTGTTGAGAGGGTATTAGGGCACGACACATTAGAGATAACCTTAGCATGGTTGACAAATGAGGGACTTGAACGAATTCAAATTGAAACATCAAAAAAAATATGTGTAAAAGAGCAGCTTAGCGAGTTGGCTAAGCTGTTATACCGAACAAGAGAGCTCATTTCGAGCAATTCAGAGTTACACGGTATTAGTAAAGCTCTGGAAGGGAAGTTTATAGAACCAGCCGCGGGTGGAGATTTGTTAAAAAATCCAAACGTTTTACCAACCGGTAGAAATATTCACGGTTTTGACCCGTTTAGAATTCCAAGTGCTTTTGCTGTACTTGAGGGAGCCAGGCAGGCCGATGAAATCTTGGAAAAAGTTCGTTCTGATACGGGCTCTTTGCCAGAAACGGTTGCAGTAGTTTTATGGGGAACGGACAACTTGAAAACCGAGGGTAGTCCTATTGGGCAAGTTTTATATTTAATGGGGGCTAAACCTCGGTTCGATAGCTACGGTAGGTTGGCAGGCGCTGAGCTTATTGATCTGGAAAAGTTGGGGAGACCCCGAATCGATGTCATGGTGACACTTTCCGGAATTTTTAGGGATCTTCTCCCATTGCAAATAAAGACTATCGCAGAGGCTGCATTTTTGGCTGCAACGGCAGACGAACCGACGGAGAACAACTTCATACGGGCACATGCGCTGGAGGATTGTAAGAAGTATGACTGTGATTTGAAAACTGCAGCTTTGCGGGTCTTTGGAAATAGTGAAGGAACTTACGGTGCCAACGTAAACCATCTAATTGAAAATAGTTGCTGGGAGCATGAAGAGGAAATTGCAAATGTTTATGCTAGCAGGAAGGGTTTTGCTTATGGCGTTGATGGAAAGCCAACTAAAAATGAGTTTGTAATGGAGAATGTATTACAACGAATTGATATAGCTTATCAAAACCTTGACTCCATTGAGGTCGGTATCACAACCATAGATACGTATTTTGATACGTTGGGTGGGCTATCCAGAGCGGTAAAAAAGGCAAAAGGGAAGTTAAACAAAAGCAAAGCCACTACGTCCGACGATTTGCCCGTCTATATTGCAGATAATACGCAGGGAAAAGGGTCAGTAAGGGGTATCTCTGAGCAAGTTGCACTTGAGACCAGAACGCGTTCTTTAAATCCAAAATGGTATGAAGGAATGCTAAGTCATGGGTGCGAAGGAGTGCGTCAAATAGAAGCTCAATTAACTCACACGTTAGGATGGTCAGCAACCACGGGTCAGGTACAACCGTGGGTTTACCAGCAGATGACAGAAACTTTTATTTTGGACCAAGAAATGCGAGAAAGAATTTCAGAGCTTAATCCACAAGCCTGTTCTAGAGTTGTAAACAGATTACTTGAGGCTTCAAAACGGAAATATTGGAATCCGAGCGACCAAGTAATTTCCTCGTTAGAGCAGGTGAGCCAGGACTTAGAAGATAAATTAGAAGGTGTTACAGAAGGAGTATCAACATGAATACGGCTACCGTAGATGTTTCGGAAATCAGAAATTTAAGCAGGCCACCCGATGGGGAAGGTAGTGTGCAAGTACAGCAAGACCCACGTCTAAAGATAGGAACTGCCCGTGTTTTTGCGGTATATGGAAAAGGCGGAATAGGCAAGTCTACAACATCTTCAAATCTCTCCGTTGCGTTTTCAAAATTAGGTAAACGGGTTTTGCAAATAGGATGTGATCCTAAACATGACTCCACCTTTACTTTAACAAAAAAGCTTGTTCCGACGGTGATTGATAGTCTAGAGGCAGTCGATTTTCATAGTGAGGAATTGAGGATGGAAGACTTTGTTTATGAGGGCTATAACGGAGTAATGTGTGTGGAGGCAGGGGGGCCTCCTGCGGGAACAGGCTGTGGGGGGTATGTAGTTGGACAAACTGTCAAGCTTTTGAAAGAGCATCATTTATTAGACGACACAGATGTCGTTATTTTTGATGTCCTCGGGGATGTGGTTTGCGGTGGTTTCGCTGCGCCGCTACAGCATGCTGAAAGAGCCTTAATTGTTGCAGCGAATGATTTTGACTCTATATTCGCAATGAATCGTATTGTGCAAGCGATAAGCGCTAAGGCCAAGAATTATAAAGTGAGGTTGGGTGGGGTTATCGCCAATAGAAGTGCCGGTACGGACCAAATTGACAAATTTGCTGAAAGGGTTGGCCTTAATAGATTAGCCCATTTTCCTGACTTAGATGAAATTAGAAAAAGTAGATTGAAAAAAGCGACTTTGTTCGAAATGGATAAGACGCCTGAAATTGATTTGGTGTTAAAGGAGTACATGATGTTGGCTCAATCTTTGTGGAACGGCACTGATCCAATAGCGCCAAATTCCCTCAAAGATAGGGAAATTTTTGACTTGTTAGGCTTTGATTAAACTGAGGAACTAAATATGTTGTGGAAACAGGATAGAGCACTTTTGTTGGAACAAGAGTACCAGGCTAAGCGTCATCAAATTGCACAGTATTTTGATAAGACTGCGGTAAAGGCATGGGAGCGGCTGACCTCAAATGATGAAAGCCTCAGTTTCATTAGAGAGTCAGTTCGAGCTGGAAGAGAGAAAATGCAACAGCATATCCTAGAACGAATTGGAGACAATCTCTCAGGAAAGTCAGTTCTCGATGCCGGCTGTGGGACGGGTGTTCTCGCAATGGATTTGATTGCCAGGAATGCTAACGTAGTTGCGGTTGACATTTCTCCAAGCCTGATAAAAATAGCTAGGGAAAGATTTTCGAGGTATGAGAAACTGAAAAATGGTGGGGATGTTAAGTTTGTATGGGGAGATATGTTGGATCCAACTTTCGGAGATTTTGACCATATCGTGTTCATGGATTCCACTATTCATTACAAGTCCACAAATGCGATTGGTCTTATCAACAAACTTTGCAGTAGGGCAAGGGAATCAATTATTTTTACGTTTGTACCGTTAACACCTCTGTTGGCAATTAAATTTACCTTAGGGAAGTTTTTTCCAAAGGGAGACCGAGCACCCGCAATTGAACCAGCGTCGGAGAGGTCTTTGTGCGATTTGATTTCACGAAACGTACATGGTTGGGAAATTTCCGGAATGAAAAGGGTTTCCACATACTTCTATACTTCACAGGCTGTGGAGCTTCGTCGTGTTTGATATTTCTAAAAAGTTTGCTATTGCTTCCAAGAAGTGGAAAGCTGTAAATCCAGTGCTTTTGCCTTTTTCGGATGTGGCATCGAAAAAAAACTCGCTGCAAAAACTTATTCAGTTATCTTTCTTCCAGATATCGGTCGGAATAGTCTTCGTTCTATTGGTTGGGACCCTTAACCGCGTTATGATTGTCGAGTTGGGAGTTTCTTCATCGCTGGTAGCAATTATGGTAGCAATACCTCTTGTTTTTGCACCTTTTCGAGCCTTGATTGGTTTCCGGTCAGATACCCATAAGTCTGCAATCGGATGGAGAAGGATTCCTTATCTCTGGATCGGGAGCCTTCTACTGTTCGGAGGATTGGCTACAATGCCATTCGCCCTAATTCTTTTATCCGGGGATACTCATTGGCCTAGATTTTTTGCGGTAATCGCTACAGCCTTTTCTTTTTTGTTAGTTGGCAGTGGGGCGCAGATAGTCCAAACAGCTGGGTTGGCGTTGGCAACAGATGTCGTCGATGAACCACTGAGACCTAGAGTTGTTGCCTTAATGTATTCAATGCTTTTATTGGGAATGATAGTGAGCGGAGCTATACTTAGTTCGCTGCTTGAGCCATTCAGCCAGATAAAGTTGATTCAAGTTATTCAAGGAGTAGCAGTTTTAACTTTTGTGCTTAACATGTTGGCATTATGGAAACAAGAAACCAGGGATCCTAACAAAACGAAAAAAAGTCAAAATCATCCTACTTTTACTATGGTTTGGAATGAGTTCACCTCCGACCAGAAAGTTCGAAGGTTTTTCTTAGCGTTAGCGATTGGGACAATCGCTTTTAGTATGCAGGATGTCATTTTGGAACCTTATGGTGGAGAAATCTTAAATATGTCTGTTGGTGAAACAACACTTCTTACGACATTTTCCTCTTCGGGCGCATTTTTGGCATTTGGTGTTGCCGCGTGGATTCTAAATAAAAGTATCAATCCCAATCGCCTTGCTGCTTTCGGAGCTTTGGTTGGCATTATAGGTTTTTCGTTTATTGTATTCTCGGAACCTACGCAACTAATTTCTCTATTTCTTGTAGGGGTATTTATTATTGGATTTGGAGGGGGTTTATTCTCAATATCTTGCTTAACTGCAGCTATGCACATCCAATCAGGAGGTTTTTCAGGTCTAGTATTAGGAACCTGGGGAGCGATCCAGGCATTGTCAATGGGTGCCGGTATTGCTTTAGGAGGTCTTTTAAGAGATTTAACAGAGTTTATTCTTACATTCAGTACCGTAAAACATAGTGTTTTGTCTCCCAATTTAGCTGGTTATTTGGGTGTTTACCACCTGGAAATATTCTTATTATTTTTAGTTTTAGTTGTAATTGGTCCTCTTGTAGGTAAACCAAGAGGTTTCTCAACGCCAAATGTTAAGAAGTTTGGTTTGGCTAGATTTCCAAATTAAAGGAGAAAAATATGGAAAGCGGAGCTATCACCCAATACATTGATGTTGCTCAACTTGTGCTGTATATTTTTTGGATTTTTTTCTTTGGTCTCGTTATTTACTTAACTATTGAGAGTAAAAGGGAAGGGTTCCCTTTAGAGGCTGATGGTTTTGGTAAGCGTTCTGAAAAAAAGGCTACTGGTCTGCTTCCAATGCCTAGGACAAAAATATTTAGAACCAGATTTAATGGCGATTTTGAGGCGCCTCACACAAGAGATGATGTGGCCCCTCCCCCAGCCGGCACTCCTATAAATCCATTTCCAGGAGCTCCTTTGGAACCCACAGGGTCAAGTCCTATGCTCGATGATATAGGTCCCGGCAGTTTTACACAGAGAATGGACCAACCTGATTTAACAGCCGAGGGAGATTTTAAAATAGTTCCAATGAGTATTGAGGACACTTTTAAAATTCTCGCTACCGACACAGATCCCCGAGGGCTCGAAGTATTTGGCCTTGAGGGAAAGGTTGGCGGAACATGTGTCGACGTTTGGGTGGATAGGTCAGAGCATATCATTCGCTATCTTGAAATTAAAACGCTATCTGGAAAATCTGTTTTGGCGCCATTTAATCTTACTGTGATTAAGAAGGACGGGATAACCATAAATTCGTTAATGAGTGGGCAGTTTGAGGATGTACCTGGCTTAAAAAATACCAACACCATCAGTTTATTCGAGGAGGAGAAAATTAATGGTTATTACGGTGCAGGGACATTGATGGCGTTTCCGCGGCGAAGAGAATCTTTCTTCTAAGTTTTGGAAAAAAGGGTAGGGAAATGAACGGACATATACACGAATTCGAACCAGATTTAGGGTTCCCCGAGTCTCTTCCAGTTTCGGAGAAAGTTTTGTGGCAGGGTAGGCCATGCGCATGGTTGATTGCTAAAAGAATTTTTCTTTTGCGATACTTATTTTTTTATTTTTTGATTTTATCGCTTTTATCCCTATCTGTTGATAGCAACGTAAATAGCGTCGGAGTTTTACTGACAAATTTTTTATCATTTATGTCGGTTGGCTTAGTTGCTATTTTTCTCCTTCTTTCTATTAGCTATCTGATATCTTCCACAACAGTTTATAGCATTACTGATAAACGCATAGTCATGCGTATCGGAATTGTTTTAAACTTGAGTCTTAACATCCCATTTAGTAGGATTCAATCAGCGGAGTCCAGGGAGTATGCTGATAAGTCGGGAGACATATCTTTGGAATTGACAGCTAAAAACAAAATAGCATACCTCCATCTTTGGCCTCACTGCAGACCGTGGTTTTTTTCCGCGCCCAGACCTAGACTATCCTGTATTAAGGACGTTGAATCCGTTGCGTATCTTCTTACAAAATCATGGGAGGAGCAGAAAAAAACCGTAGGGGAAACTAATGGGAAAAAAAACACGTTATAGGAAAGGAATGATCGCATGAAGCAGGAAAAACGAGATCCAATGTTGCCGTTCGTCAGGGTAGTGATATTAAGTCTCATACTAGTGCTTATGAGTATTTGGGTTTTCAAAAACTACTTCAAATCAGAAAATAGTAAAATAAATTCGTCAGAAATAGTTACGCTTAAAAAACTTCATTTCTATGATCATCCGGACGGATCGATAAGAATAACTGAAGTTGATGGTAGTTTAATAACGTTTATTAAAGGAGAAGCGTTTGTTCGTATATTATTACGAAACTTGGTTAGAGACAGAATTTCGATAGGAGTTGGTCCAGAGGAGCCATTTGAGTTGATAGCTCGAAAGGGAGGGTTGCTTTCTCTCAGAGACCCAATTTCGGATATGCACGTTGACGTCACGGCTTTTGGTCAGTCTAATTCAAAAGTCTTTATGCAACTAATTAAGGGTGGGGATAGCTGATAAATGGAGGTTCAAATATGGCGGTAACAAGTGATGCGCTAAGATCTTCTAAAAAAGATCTGCCGATTAATTCGTCCACGGAAAAAGCGTTGGAGGAGACAATGTTGTCACCTCGATTTTATACGACAGACTTTAAGGCCATCGATAAGATTAGTATAGAGGTGGTTCGAAAAGAGTGGAATAAGTTGATGAGTGAGTTTGAGGTAGACAGTAACATTGACCATTTCCAAAGACCAAAAGATATGCAAGACAATTACTCGAAAATTTCTTCAGACGTTTATGATGAGTTCGTTGATTTTTTAATAAGTTCTATAACTTCGGAGTTCTCAGGATGCGTTCTCTATGCAGAAATAAAGAAAAGAGTAAAAAATGAGGATATGAAAAAACTTTTTGGATACATGGCGAGAGATGAGTCCCGTCACGCAGGGTTCATTAATCAATGGTTAAAGGACTTTAATATAGGTGTTGATTTAAGTTTTTTAACGAAAGCGAAGAAATATACGTTCTTCAAACCGAAATTTATATTCTACGCTACCTATCTTTCAGAGAAGATAGGATATGCGCGGTACATATCTATATACCGACAAGTTGAAAAACATCCAGAGTTCAGATTTCACCCGATTTTTCTTTGGTTCGAAAAGTGGTGTAACGATGAATTCCGACACGGTGAGGCTTTTGCATTGCTTATGCGTTCGGATCCATCGCTTTTGAAGGGAGTTAATTTGCTGTGGATTAAATTCTTCCTATTGGCAGTTTTTGCCACCATGTTTGTTAGAGACCATAAAAGACCTGAACTTCACAAAGCACTGAATCTCAGCCCGACAGAGTATGATATGCAAGTTTTTGAGATTACAACTGAGATCTCCAAGCAAGTATTTCCAGTTCTATTGGATATTAAGAATCCCAAGTTTTTACAAAATTTGCAAAAACTACGTTCCATAAACGAGGAACTTGAAACTTGTGCAAACACAGGCATATTTTCTCTGAAAAAGATTGTTTTAGGAGGGAAAATGGCTATTTGTTTTACAAAATTATTTTTCATGAAATCAATTACTAATAAGCTTCCGGAAGATTTTCGGGTGAAGCCTTCTTGGTAATGGTTAATTAGAGGTCGATTCATGTATCAGTCAGGAAATATACATTGATAATCCCGTTCGCAAGCACTGTTGTAATTTGGTGGTTAGGTACTATTCTATTGCTTGCATTTACACGCAATTTAGATGTTCTTAAAACGAGAAAATTGATGTTTGTTTCTGCACTCTTGATGCAATTAGGTTTTTTTGGCTTATATTACTTTTCAGATGATTCCATGGGAAGTTTATCCGCATATGGATCTTTTTTTTCAGCAATCCTTGTTTGGGTATGGTTAGAGTCATCATTTCTTGCGGGTTGGATAACTGGGTCAAGAAAGACGCCTTGCTCACCTAACACTGGAGAATTTACGAGGCTAACACAAGCCTTTCAAGCTGTTTCTCATCATGAACTTCATATAGCTATTTTGGCGGTCCTAATTTTTTTAATCACAAAGGATTCTGTAAATAACGTAGGTTTTGTTGCCTTTCTGATATTGTGGGGTATGCGAACTAGCGCCAAATTGAACGTATTTTTTGGGGTGAGGAATCTTTATATTAATTTTTTGCCGTCTAATATGACATATCTGTCGACTTATTTTAGACAAAAGTCATGTAACGTATTGTTTCCGTTTCTTTTTGCGTTGGCGTTTACGATAAACATGTTGTTTTGGAACAACGCAATTTTATCAATGGGAAGCGGCCAATACGTTGGAAATGTACTTCTCGCAAGTCTAATGACATTGGGGGTTTTGGAGCACATACTAATGGTAGTTCCATTTAATTGCAATGTAATATGGCGAATAGGGTTGACGGCCTCGAAATAATTTAGGAATAAGCTGTGTTACACTGTGATACCTCTAGGTAAAGGGCTATAATATAGTTCACCCAAAGTGATAAACAATACAAAAGCATGGGAGTACATTATGATCAACCGATTTTTCATGATTGTTGCGCTGGGCTTCTTAGCTAGCTGCGCAACCAGGCAGGATGCCCCGAGTGAGATGGTTCCACAAGTTGCTGGATCGTCGGCCGATAGGGGAAACTCTGTTACTGAAACTAAGGTGGTGACCCCTGGAATGTTAGCTGCTGAAAAACTAGCCGCAATAGAGCCATCAGTATATTTTGATTACGACAAATTTGAGATTAAGCAACAGTTTGCGCTTACAATTGAGGCATTCGCTGAGTATATGAGGGCTATACCTGGGTCAAAGTTGACTATAGAGGGTAATTGTGATGAGCGAGGAACTATCGAGTACAACTTAGCATTAGGCCAAAGAAGAGCTGATGCCGTAAAGTCCGCGTTAGTTTCGATGGGTATTGACGGTGACAGAATAGAGACTATCAGTTTTGGGGAGGAGCGGCCTCGAAATAGTAACAAATCCGAATCTGGGTTTTCGGTCAACCGTAGGGCAGATCTCATATCTAGATGATTTAACGCCTATCATAGTTTTTCCTGCAGTTTTCGCTAAATGAATTTAGCTTTAGACCGGCAATAATTCAATATCAAATGTTAGGTTTGCCGATTTCTCGAGCATCTTCATGGCCGAACCATTTTCTTTCTTTGAGGAATCCAAAATTTTCTGTATTGAGTGGTAAGAGATATTTTCAGACTTGATTGAAAAAAGTACCTTGATATCCGTGAAGATTTTTGGCTTCTGCTCCCTTCGTGTCCCACTAGCAAACGCATTACACGCGTGCAATACACCACCAGCTTCTTTGATTCCCGTTATGAGGTCATATTGAGTGCAAGCAACAGCGCCGACGAGGACGGTTTCCATTGGACGCGGTCCTCTACTGACTTCGCTACCATCCTTAACAGTGTCCAACTCCATTATATGTCCTGATCCAGTCTTCGCAACGAAAGACACCGTATCATCATTAGCAAGCCATTTAATTTCGCATTCCATGTGGTTATCTTTGCCTTTTACCTTTAAACTTTAATGGAGGTTACCCTCATGTCACATTTTAATACGGTTCTGTAATGAAGTTTGATGAATTTTCGCAAGATGAGATAAAAAAGGTCGGTGCTGAGCTCGCGGAAGCGAGGGAAGTTCTCAATAAGACAAGTCTAGATTTCGTTCTTGATTTGAGAACAACGAAGCATCACATAAACGCTATAGAAGATGGCGAATTGAGAATTTTTTATGGTCCTCCATTTTACCTTGATCTACTAAGACGCTATGCATTAGCTCTGAATTTATCTGAACCACGAGTTAAACAGTTGGAACAGAGGATTACTAAACAGCAGGATAAAAGCGATGAACAGATTAGTGTGCCAGAAGAAAAAAATGGCGATGACAATGTTAAAGACAGGAACGTTATTCGAGGAATTGTGCCAACACATAAACATCAAAAAGATCGATTACGTATTGTTCTAACTTCTAGTCCAATAAATTATTCGCAAGTTCGTATGAGTGCTCAGGAAAAAAATAAGCTTTTTGAAAGAAACCGAGTTTTACTGAGGTATATTTACGGAATAGTCTTATTCACATTGTCTGCGGTATATTTTCTAGATGTTAAAAAAACAAGAATAGCGGAAAGTGTTGCCCAGAAAAGTAACTTTGCAACAACAATACGTCCTGGAAAAGTTGAGGTTGCTGTCGAGCCTCTTCCGACAGAGAAAGATGTAGAGAGAATCCAGAATTTGTCGCCAGACGATCAGCTTGAAATTGGTAATCTTAAGGGGCAAGATATTGACCTGCAAAATGAACAATGGAATTCTAAAGGAATAAAGCCGTTTATTGTTTTAAAGGAAATAAATCTTGAATTTCTTGATAGCGAAACCAAAAGTCCAAAGGTAGTATTTGATGTTCGAAGGAAGACGTGGTTATGGATTAAGTTTGCTGACGAATCCGTCGACGAGTTTGTTGTTCAAGAAAATGAAAAAGTATTAATAGAAAATTACCCGATATATGTAGTTGTAGGCGATCCAGATAATGTTTTTGTGTGGATAGGTGGCGAGAGATATAATCTGGAAGCAAACGATCCAGATAGAAATATAGCAAGACTCACGAGGTCCCAACTTCTGCAATTCAACAACTAGTGTTAGATAAAAATTACGTTTTCCATTTAGTAATATTTTTCTTATTAGCGGCTTTGTGGGGTCTATCGTTTATTTTTCTAAGATTAGCAATTCCATATTTTGATGTAGTAACTCTCGCAAGCGGGAGAATCTTATTTGCCTGTATTTTCCTGCTTCCATTTTTTTTATTTTGTAAAATTCCGTCACAATTTTTTTTTTGTTCGGATTAGGTTGTCTAAATAGTGCTTTACCTTTCGCTCTGACTAATTTTTCAGCGATACATCTACCGGCAAGCTATTTGGCAACCATTAATTCGTTGGTTCCACTTATAACTGTTTTTGCTAGAAAAATATTTTTCGGAACTAAGATGAGCAGAATTACCGGTTTCGCTGTAATCACCGGGACATTGGGTGTTTTACTAGTTGTCGGATTAGGTCCGCTAACATTGAGTGGGGAGGTGTTAATCTCCTGCCTAAGCTCACTTAGTGCGGCAATTTGTTATTCATTGTCAGGAATAATCGCCGTTCATTATTTTAAAAATGAATCATTAATAGCTTTATCGTTTGTGTCGCTGTTGAGTGCGTTGATTGTTCTTTGTCCTATAAACTATTTTTTATTAGGAGATTTTCCCGATATACCTTTAGAAGGATTGTACCCATTAGCGCTCCTTGGTTTACTCTGTACAGGTTTAGCGTATCTGTTATATTTTAAGGTATTAAAATTTTTCGGTCCTACAGCTTCATCTAGTGTTACTTATTCAGTTCCTGTTTTTGGAACTATATGGAGTATAGTTTTATTGGATGAGGTTATCACATGGCAAATAATTTTAGGTTGCGTTGTAATCCTTATAGCGAGTATTGCAATTTTTCAAGGGGAGAGGAAAGCATGAAAGTAATCTTTGTAAGACATGGCCAAACCGACTGGAATAAAAAAAAAAGATCCAGGGACAGACTAATACTGCTTTAAATGATGATGGTAAGAAGGAATCCCTTGCCATAAGATATGCTTTAGAAAAAGATGATATAAGTTTAATATTTTCAAGCCCACTGGAACGAGCATATAAAACAGTAGAGCCATTAGCAACGAAAAAGAAAAAGCCGATTATTTGCGCGAAATACTTAATTGAAAGGGGATTTGGAGTTGTTGAGGGATTGGAAATTGAGAATATCAAATCTCGTAAGGAAAAGGAGCAGAGTATGGTGTTGCGTAAAACAGGCATACAAGATTACAGACCCGAAGGTGGTGAGAGTTTAGTCGATGTTCATTTCAGAGTTATAGAATTTCTAAGTTTCCTATTGAACATTAATTTAAACGGGGTTGTTGTCTGCATGACGCATGGTGGCGTTCTTGATATCCTATACAGAGTAATAATGAGGGAACCCTTAAGTTCCAAAAGAAATTGGATGATACCAAATGGAGCATTTTACGTGCTAGAGAGATGTAATCAGGATTTTCAGATTGTAAACTGGGCCGAAATCAGTCATTTGAATAGGTATGAGATTTTAGATGAATATTGAAACAAAAAGGAGAGTTTGTATTTTTTGTGGTCACAGGGACGGTAAGAAAAAAATATGGTTAGAATTTGCAAAAAATCTGGGTGAACATCTAGGGAAAAGTAGTTATACCATATTTTATGGAGGGGGAAGTAAGGGTATTATGGGAACGATTGCGATGTCTGCGAAGAAAAGTGGAGCAAGAGTTCACGGAGTGATAACGGAAAAACTTGCAGTCTCTGAGCCTATTCCGAAAAACATCGATGAAATTACTTTCGTTAAAACATTAAGTGAAAGAAAGGAAAAACTCGTAGAAAATTGTGAGATCGCCATCGTTTTGCCCGGAGGAATTGGCACAATCGACGAGCTTTTTGATTTATGGGCCAAAATTCAGCTTGGTATTGAAAATAAGACTTTAATATTGGTGGATGTGAACAAATATTACTCAAGGTTACTTTCATTTCTTAGAGCTGTGGTTGAAGAAGACTTCTTATCAGAGCAGCAACTCTCAAAGGTACGAGTTTGTCAAAACTTAAATGAAGTTATTGCTGAATTGAACGAATTGGATTCTAATCGTGCAAAACATTTTTATTAGATCATATGACGTTGTAATGTATTGGGCAAAGACTAAGCATTCCGTGAAGGTACTTTCTATTTTGAGTTTTTTCGAATCTTTTATTTTTCCTGTACCGCCCGATATTTTATTGATTCCTCTCTGTATTTCAAATCAGAAAAAAGCACTTTATTTTGCGATGCTTACGACAATATTTTCTGTTCTTGGCGGAATCATTGGTTATCTGATTGGAGTGTTCTTTTCAGATTTATTTTTAAATAGCTTAAGTTGGTTATTTGATAAAGAAAAAGTTGAGACTATAACCCTTTGGATGCTTCAGTGGGGCGCTATGGTTGTGTTAATTTCTGGCTTTTCGCCAATTCCTTACAAAATATTTACAGTAGCTTCCGGTGTGGTTGGACTTGCTTTTATTCCTTTTTTGATAGCGTCTTTTGCGGGGAGAGGCTTACGGTTTTTTTTAATAGGTTTTCTCATTTTAAAAGGAGGTGATGATTTAGAAAAACGATTAAGAAAATTCGCTGGGGTCCTCGGTTGGGTTGGACTGGTGGCAATGATGTTATATCTTATAATTTCTTATTCAAACGCTACCTAATTGAAAAAGGTTTCGTATGTTGGCGTAACTTTCTCAATCCATGAAACAGGCATATTTTCTCGAAGATGCGTCCAGCTCTCAATAATTTGTTTTTTTATAAATTCTCCTCCTCGTAACTTTGAGTGCTTATCTGCTTTTGATAATTTTTTCCCGTTAGAGTCTCTGACTACTGGTACGTGGAGTATTTTTGGAAATGGAAATCCTAGGATTGCCTGGACTTGCCGGTTTCGATTTATGGTAAATTTTAAGTCATCTCCTCTCACAATCTTAGTTACTCCCTGGAGATAATCGTCAACTACTACCGTGAAGGCATAAGAAAAATCCCCTGTAGTTAATCTCCTTATAACGAAGTCATCTCCATCGGTTGATTTAAAACGTAGTGCTTTTTCATGGGAAAGATTACCACTTTTTCGATTCCTGCAAATCTGAGGATACCTTATCTCTCCAGATTTAAGATATTCAGTCAAATCACCTTGTTTCAACAATGACTTTCTTGTACAACTACATAAGAAAGTTCGCTCTGTGGAAATTAGGAAGTGCATAAAATAGGAGTAAATACGGCGTCGTTCACTCTGATAAATCACACCTTCCTTTTTGTTGTCTGGATTTGGCCATGTATCCCAGATAATGCCATGATCTATAAGTTGTTGTTTTATTAATCCAATAAAATTTGCTTTACTTCGTTGACTGTCACTATCTTCTATCCGAAGCCACAAACGGCCGTTGTCAGATTTTACGTCTAAGTAACTAGCCATGGCAGTTACTAATGAACCAAGGTGCAGTGGTCCTGTTGGTGATGGTGCAAATCGACCACACGCAGTGCTATTAGCTGGATTGTCCATTGATTGCTTCAAAGGATTCTTGAGTAGCTTCCAGAATTTTCTGAATAGGTTTTCCCTTATGCTTGATAGATAAGAATCCAGCTTCATACGGGGAGGGAGCGAGATAGACGCCTCGTGTCAACATTTCGTGAAAAAATGTCTTGAATAGTTTGATATCCGAATCTAATACGTCATCAAAAGTTTTCGGAACCTTATTCCGAAAATATATCCCAAACATACCACCGACATGATCCGCAGAAAAGTTATGTATATTATACTCTGATGCAATTTTTCTTAAACCATCTATCAGTTCCATGGTTATGTTTTCAAGTGAATGAAAAAAATTGGGTTGAGAAACAATCTTTAGTGTCGCAATTCCTGCAGCAACCGCTATTGGATTTCCAGACAGCGTTCCTGCCTGGTAAACCGGTCCAATTGGCGCAAGGTATTCCATGATTTCCCTTTTTCCTGCCAGAGCACCCATGGGCATTCCGCCTCCGATCACTTTACCGAATGTAGTCAAGTCTGGGCTGATTCCAAATAATTGTTGGGCCCCACCAGGGCCAACTCTAAAGCCGGTCATGACTTCGTCAAAAATCAATAAAGCTCCGACTTTATTACAACTATGTCGGAGAACCTTCAAGAATTCTATATCCGGTTTTACAAGATTCATGTTCCCTGCTATTGGCTCAATAATGACACCTGCTATATCATTTGGAAGGGTCTCAAAACATTTCGTCAGAGCTTCACAGTCATTGTAGGGTAGCACAATAGTTTCGGCAGCGAACGGCTCTGGAATTCCCCCCGATGTAGGATTACCCAATGTGAGTAATCCTGAGCCAGCTTTAACGAGAAGTGAATCTACGTGCCCATGATAACAGCCCTCAAATTTCACAATTTTATCTCTGTTTGTAAATCCACGAGCAAGTCGAATCGCAGACATTGTTGCTTCGGTACCAGATGAGGTTAATCTTACTAGCTCAACGGAGGTCAAATGCTCTTTGATCATTTCTGAAAGAACCATTTCACCTTCTGTCGGTGCACCAAAACTTAATCCATTTGACAAGGCATCTTTGACCGCTAAAATTACATCGTTATTTGCATGGCCAACGATAGCTGGTCCCCATGAGCAAATAGTGTCAACATATTCGTTCCCATCAACATCATACAGGTAAGGCCCAGATGCTTTTTGAATAAATCGAGGGGTACCCCCAACAGAGTTAAAAGCCCTTACAGGACTGTTAACCCCTCCAGGTATCAAATCTTTGGCTTTGTTAAAAAAGTTTTGACTATTTGAAATATTTTGCATTTTTCCTTAATTCCCTATGAATACCCTCGTATTTTACGCTAAGGTGAACAAAGTATTTATAAACTTACATCGTTTTAGTATGTTTTTTTTATTAGTTTTCGGATTTTGTTGAGGAATGTGCATTTCTGCTTATCTCCTAGGCAATACTAGTAAGATGTTTGTCAAATACATTTTTTTGAGGATTCGAAATGAAAACCTATATGTGTCTGATTTGCGGATGGATTTATAATGAGGAGGAAGGGTCACCAGATGAGGGTATAGTGCCCGGAACAAAATGGGAAGACGTACCGATTACGTGGACATGTCCAGAATGTGGGGCACAAAAGTCTGACTTTGATATGGTCGAAATCTGATAATCATTGATTATTCTCGGAAATCGCCAAAAATCTCTTTAACGTTTTCTTTCTCGCTTCGTCATGATCGATAATTCTCTTCGTATAATTAATTTCCCGTTCCCCTTCGACTAAGGTTGTTATTTTCCAGGGCTCGAATATCAGTTTTCTTGGTAACTCTCTGAGTTCACCAACGTATTTTTTTATAAATTCACCATCAGGATCGAATTTTTTTGCCTGACTAGTTGGATTAAAAATTCGGAAGTATGGTTGTGCATCACATCCCGTAGATGCTGCCCACTGCCACCCTCCATTATTTGCCGAAAGATCAAAATCCAATAATTTATTTGCAAAGTATCGCTCACCTTCTTGCCAATTGATCCCCAAATCCTTAGTTAGAAAACTAGCAGTAACCATACGTAAGCGATTATGCATGTATCCAGTTTCATTAAGTTGTCTCATTCCAGCATCAACGATGGGATAGCCGGTTTGACCCACAGTCCATTTGTGAAATAGTTCGCTATCATCTTCCCAAACTAGATTATCATATTTTTTTTTAAAACAACTGGATTCTACGTGAGGGAAATGAAATAAGATTTGCATATAAAAATCTCTCCAAATTAATTCGGATAGCCACGCATGAATTCCAGTTGTGCTGGTTCTTTTCTCCTCAAATTCCGGGATGAGTTTTAACAACGTATGAACTATTTTCTCTACCGACAATGTTCCAAAACGGAAATGAGTAGACAAATAAGACACACCTTTTTTTGCGGGGAAATTTCTCGCGAACTCGTATGTTTCAATGACTTTAAAAAAATCTTTAACTAGCTCCTCTGCTCCATCCGAACCAGATTTTATTTTAATTTTTTTGCTCATGGATGAAAAACCGAACTCCTCAAGTTCTGGCATATCTTCTGGGAAATCGACTTTAGCTACGCATTCACTTAGTTGCTTTACCGAGTAACCCTCCCATGGATTTTGCGAGTCACCTAAAATCGTTAACCATTTTTTTTTGTATGGTGTAAACACGGTATAAGGATTTCCATCGTTTGTTAGAACCTCCGATTCTTCAAAAATGCATTGATTTTTTATCGATATAGGATTGATGTTAAGGCTCTCAAGAGAGGTGGAGATTTTATCGTCCCTACGTCTAGCATACTGCTCATAGTCTTTCGTCCAGAGTACCGTTCCCGCCTTTATTGTTATAGCTATTTTGGGGATTAACTCCACAGGGTCACCGTAAAAGATTAGAAGATCAGAGCCAATTTGCTGGAGATCTTTTTTTATTTCAGCTAATGTGTTGTGTATAAAACCCACTCTTCGGTCGACATATAATGATTTATCATCTTTTTCGGTAAACGGACTACTTTTTATATCCTCCAATATCACTTTATCGAAAACAAAACAGAAAAACATTTTTTTCCGTTTTGAGATTGCATGCTTAACTAAATTGTTATCCATAATTCGGAGATCTCTTCGTAACCAAAGAAGTGAACCTCCCTGTAAATTAAGCTTCATTTTTTAGACTGTTTGCCACAAATAATTTTTAAAGTAAACTATCAGGTATGTTTAATGATACTACAAAGCCGTCGTATATAAGCCATCATCTTTTAGTTGCTATGCCCGGGTTGCTGGACCCTATTTTTTCAAAGGCAGTTGTTTACCTTGCTGAGCACAGCGGCGAGGGGGCTATGGGCATAGTCATCAATAAACCGTGTGAATTAGATCTTCATGCCTTATTAACTAGGCTGAATTTGAGAAGTAAAGAATCTCAAAGCGCTTCAGAGCCGGTATACTACGGAGGCCCAATTCAGCAGGACCGAGGGTTCGTGTTGCATGAGCCAGCTAGTACGTGGTCCTCAACCTTAAGAATAAACGAGGCATTGGCACTTACATCATCAAAAGATATTCTTGAAGCGACAGCGAAAGGAATTGGTCCGAAGAAGATCCTTGTTTCATTGGGCTATTCTGGTTGGGGCCCAGGACAGTTGGATTCCGAGTTGGCATCAAATTCGTGGTTGACTATTCCATTAAAGGATAATAAGCTTCTTTTCGATACTCCAGCAGATGTAAGGTTTAACGAAGCTTTTAAGATATTAGGAATTGATCCTGATAATTTATCAAATTGTATTGGACATGCTTAAGATGAGAATAGGTGCTTTTGCAAAATAACACCAACTTGACCCTTTTAGGGTTTGATTACGGACCTAAGAAAATAGGCGTTTCCATCGGCAATACGATAAGCGGGACAGCCTCTCCCCTGAAAATTCTTCATGGGAGATCAAAAATTGAAGGTTTTAACGCCGTTAAGAATGAAATATTGCATTGGGATCCTGGACTTGTTGTAGTTGGCTTCCCCTCTCATCGTGATGGAAGTTTACATCCTTTTGCAAACAATTGTAAAAAATTCGCCAGAAAAATTAGCACAGTAACCGGCAAAAAGGTACGATTAGTAGACGAGTCATACACTTCGGTGCTTTCAAAAGGAAGAGGTCACGATGATGCAAGAGCAGCTGCGTTAATATTACAAGTGGTTTTAGATGAGCTATTCTCCGCAAACAAATAAAAATGGTCGTTTAAATCATCTATTGACAATAGAGGGTCTTACCCGGAAATATATTATTGAAATTTTGGATCATGCTAATAGGTTTCTCTCGTTTGGAGATACAATTTTATTGAAAAATTTTCCAATTTTGAAAGGTAGATGCGTCTTTAATATTTTTTTTGAGAACTCAACCCGCACTAGTTCGACCTTCGAAATTGCAGCACGAAGGCTTTCCGCGGACGTTATGAAATTAAATATTACTGGGTCAAGTTCTTCAAAAGGGGAATCTCTTCTGGATACAATTGACAATCTAATTGCCATGCAAGCTGATATGTTTGTAGTTCGTCATTCATGTAGTGGCGCCGTCAATCTGATTGCGGAACATGTAAATCGAGTTTCTCCAAATATTCAGGTACTGAACGCCGGGGACGGGTGTCATTCACATCCTACTCAGGCCTTGCTCGATATGTATACTATAAGGCTTTTCAAAAAGAATTTTCGTAATTTACGGGTTGCCATCATTGGAGACATATCCCACTCGAGGGTTGCTAGATCAGATATCTGGGCTCTATCAATTTTAGGAGTACCTGAGATACGTGTTATAGCTCCAATGACATTATTGCCCGTTGATATAGAAGAGATGGGAGTAACAGTTTACTCTGATTTAAGTAATGGACTTAAAGATGTCGATGTTGTGATCGTTTTACGTTTACAGAATGAACGAATTTCGAGTCCAGTACTACCGAGTGCCCAGGAATACTTTAAGTTTTACGGATTGACTGAGGAGGCAATGGGTAATTGTTCCGAAAATGCTATTGTTTTACATCCCGGTCCTATGAACAGAGGAGTGGAAATTGATTCGAAAGTAGCGGACTCAGCGAGCTCAGTTATTCTCAAGCAGGTTACATTTGGTATCGCCATTAGGATGGCGGTCATGGACATACTACATCAGGAAAAATCAGAGAAAGATAATGGGTACGGATGAAAACTTTACAACAATAGAAATTTTAAATGGGCTCGTATACTGCGACTTAGAAAAAAAATTCATCCCTAAGAATATAAAAATCTTCTCAGGAAAAATACAGAAAATGGAGCCGAGCACTAACGCTAGTCCTGTTTCACCATCGTCATTAAAAATTGATGCAGAAAATTGTATTGTGACTAATACATTCACAGATTGCGCTGTTAGAATTAAGGAGCCTGGCTCTGAATATAAAGGGACGATGTATTCAGAGTTAAAGTCCGCTGTCGGTGGAGGAATTACCAGATTAGTCTGCCCACCAGATACCGACCCTGTTCTTGATGAGCCTGGATTGGTAAAGATGTTAATAAACAAATCGGTTGATTTCAAGAATGCTGTTGTAAAACCATTAGGTGCCCTTACACAAAAATTGGACGGGTATCAGATAACAGAAATGGGAGAACTATTTGAGGCTGGCTGCATCGGTTTTTCTCAAGCAAATAAACCTATCCGTGATCATCAGGTGCTATTCAAAGCTTTTCAATACGCTTCAAATTTCGACTTTCCAATTTGGTTATCACCACAGGATCCATGGATTGGAAGAGATGGTGACATGCACAGCGGCTTGACATGCACAAGATTAGGGCTTAAGGGCATACCTGATTGTGCCGAAACAATTAACTTAGTTACGCTTCTCAGTATCGCTGAAATAACAAATGCAAGATTACACCTCTGTCGTTTGTCTTCGCGTCAAAGTGTTGAGATTGTAAGAAAAGCAAAAAAAGAGGGGTTAAAAATTACCGCTGACGTGGGAATACATCACCTACATCTCACTGATCTAGATGTTGGTGCCTTTAACACGAATTGTAAGGCGACCCCCCCTTTTCGAGCACAAAGAGACCAGGAGGCTCTTACTGAGGGGTTGATTGATGGAACCATAGATTTTATCTGCTCTGATCATACTCCCGTTGAAATGGAAGAAAAGACCCTGCCATTTTCTGAGGCTACCGCTGGACAAATCGGGACTGAACTATTGTTACCATTAACATTGAGTTGGGCTAAGAGAAATAAAATAGATATATATGAAGCATTGAAATTCATTGGTGAAAAGCCTGCTAAGATGTTAAACGATGAGTTTCATAAGATTGAGGAAGGAGAGGCTGCGAACGTAACCATTTTTAGACCAAACGAGCCATGGCTCGTACAAGAAAATGATTTACTATCTCAGGGTAAAAACTCACCCTTTTTGGGCTATGAGATGTATGGGAAAGTGTACTCGACAATAATTAATGGACGCTGTGTTTTTTTGAAAGATCAGTGAATGTCGCATTTGATTCTTTTTTCAAGGCTTATCCCTTTAGTTTTTTGGGTTGTTTTGGGATTCCTCGCACTGTTCTTAATATCACCATTTAAGTTTGTGAAATTAAAAAAAAAAATAATAAGTTATTGGTCCAAAACACTCCTTGCACTATTCCGTCTCAGAGTGATTTGTAAGAATACTGAGAGTAAGGTGGTGCCTCCATATCCGTTTGTTTTAGTAGCTAACCATATTTCATGGATAGATATTTTTGTTTTACTTTCTATGTTTCCAGTATCCTTTATAGCTAAGATAGAAATAAAAAAATGGTTTTTCCTCGGGAGTTTAGTAGGTATGGCGGGGACTGTTTTTATAGATCGTAATCGCAGAAAAAGTATACGAGAGGTTTCAAAAAAAATGATTCAGGGATCTGCAGATCGGAATAATTCATATGCTTTTTTTCCCGAAGGGAAAACCTCGAATGGTAAGACAATTCAAAAGTTCCATTCAGGTTTATTTTCATTACTTTTTGAAAATCAAGAACTGAAGTTATTGCCCGTTTTGATAAAGTACAAGAAGGATTATTCCTTTACCGAGGCATGTGCATATGTTGACGATATGACCCTGATTGAGTCTGTTATCAAGATAATTAAAACTCCTAATTTACTTGCTGAGGTAGAAATTCTGCCTGTAAACATTGTTGACAGGTGTGAAAATCAGCTGCCAAGTGCTAATAGGAAATATTTGGCTGCAAAGGCACGAACTAGGATGTTAGAGGCATATCATCGATGACTTTTTTTGAGTAAACATGGCTGTCACTTAACCTAATAGCAGTCAGGAATTCCCCTCGGCCGCAACCCGTATCGAGTGAAACAAATTCTTTTCGAATTAGGAGACCTAAGGAGGACCAATGACCAAAAAGTACTCTTTCTTTCCTTCTTAAAGTTTTGCTAAAACAAAACCAAGGAACCAGAGTTTTGGCCTGGACGGAGGGTGTGTTTTTGAATGAGAAATCTAAAGCGCCGGTTGGTGTTAGGTATCTCATTCTAGTAAATATGTTGACTATAATGCGTTTACGGTCCTTACCTTCTAATTCTGAATTCCAAATTCCTGGTGAATTTCCCCATAGATTTACCATAAATCTTTGCCACGTTGCGCTTTGAAGATCATTCTCGATTTCCAAAGCAAGCTCTTTTATAGTAGCCGTATCCCACGTCGGATAAACTCCTGCATGAACCAAGATGTATTTCCCCGAGACATGAGCTAGAGGACGATGCCTTAACCATTCAATTAGCTCATTTTTGTCCGGAGCTTCCAATAAAGCTTGTATACCACAGTCACCACTCATTTTTGAATTGTCTCCTACTAAACTGAGTAAGTACAAGTCGTGGTTCCCTAAAACACAGACTGTTTTTATTTTGAGAGCTTTAATAAATCTAATACAATTGGTAGAATCAGGACCACGATTGACAAGATCTCCGCAGAACCATAATTCATCATTTTTTTTTAAATCAAGCTGATCAACTAGAGAAATCAATGTTTTAATGCACCCATGAACATCTCCGATAACATATATAGCCATGTATAAATTTTAACAATAATTTTGTAATTATGAACATTTCAAAATCAATATTTAGAGCATACGACATAAGAGGTCTGGTTGGTAATGATTTATCCAATCAATCTATTTATATAATCGGACTTGTCCTGGGAGATATCATGGTGGAGCGACAGGTCAGTATTTGTGGTATTGGGCGAGACATGAGGAGTTCAAGTAAGGGCTTTTCACTAGCATTGAGATCAGCACTTGAAGAAAAAGGTATTCTCATCAACGATTATGGCGAGATTCCGACGCCAGTTTTGTATTTTGGAGCTTTTTGTCAGGAAGGAAAAACTGGTGTTATGATTACCGGCAGTCATAACCCACCAGACTATAACGGGCTTAAAATTGTCATTAATGGTTTACCATTCTGGGGAGATGATTTGCAGCTTTTATACAAAAGGATAATTCCTGGCCAATTCCATTTTAAAAAAATCAATGAGATAAAGTGTCATAATCATACGTTTATTGAAGATCTCTACAAGAGAAATGTTATCGAAAAACATAAATTAAAGAGATCTCTGAAAATTGGGATAGATGCAGGAAATGGGATAGCTGGTCCTATCGCTTGCTCAATTTATAAGACTATGGGTTGCGAAGTATTTAAACTTTTTTGCGATCCCGATGGAAGGTTCCCGAATCATCATCCTGATCCTGCGGACCCAAATAATTTAGAGGATTTGAAAAACATCGTTGTATCAAAGGGGCTAGACGTAGGTTTAGCTTTTGATGGTGACGGTGATAGATTAGGATTGGTAGATAGTGAAGGTAATATTATTTGGCCCGATCGTCAAATGATGATTTTCGCTCGAGACGTTTTGCAAAAGAACCCTGGAGCAACGATAATTTATGATGTTAAATGTTCTAGAAATCTTCATAAATGGATATTAAATTATGGGGGGCGTCCAATTATGTGGAAGACGGGACACTCGTTCATGAAATCTAAATTAAAAGAAACAGGTGCCTCTTTAGCAGGTGAAATGAGCGGTCACATATTTTTTAGTGATCTTTGGTATGGGTTCGATGATGCTATTTATGCCGGAGCAAGGTTGCTATCAATACTAGCTGAAGAAGAGAATATTTCAAACTTTTTCAATGGATTACCAGATTCATTTTGCACTCCAGAGATTAAACTCGAACTGAAAGGGTTTTCGGTCAATGAATTATTGGACAGATTGAACGATAAAACGCTCTTTCCACGTGCAAACAAGTTTTATTTTCTCGACGGAATACGTATCGAGTATGATGATGGGTTTGGCCTGGCGAGACTATCCAATACAACCCCAGTCATAGTTTTCCGGTTCGAAGGTGATACGGAAGATGCACTAGAGAGAATAAAATCGGACTTTAGAGATGCACTAAGTTTAATCACAAGAAATATAATACTACCTTTCTGAACTCTTTTTATTAAGCAAATGTCTAGATCTTTTTATTTTTTATACCAATTTATGCTTCTCGCTTTATTACCCTTTTTGGTGATACGCTTTTTGGCGCGCAAGAAAACAAAGTCTTTCAACGAGGATTTTATGGTCAGGTTTTTTGGTTATTCCAAAGCATTACAAAAGGAAAATAAAAAATTAAAAAAAAATATTATTTGGATACATGCAGTTTCATTGGGAGAAGTTCAAGGAGCTCTTCCATTGATTGAGCAATTGTACAAAAAGGATCGACTATGTAACGTTGTTCTCACTGTAACTACTAAGAGTGCCTGGAAATTCATGCAAAATTATCTAGAGTCGGAAATGTTTGCAGACCTCGAAAATTTTACGGTGGAAATTTTACCCTTAGATTTCCCATGGGCTACTGAGAGATTTTGTAAGTGCTTTAATCCTACGGTACTCGCTCTAGTGGAAACAGAGATATGGCCAAATTTGATTTATTCTTGTAAAAAAAACCAAATAAAGGTCATGCTCATTAATGGTAGATTATCTTCGAGATCTTTTCATTTATACAAAAATTTGCGCAGATTTTTTATGCCGGTTATAAATGAAATTGATATGGTGATAGCACAGTCAAGAAACGATAGTGTCAGGTTTATCGAATTAGGATATAACAAAAAGGTGTCCGTATTAAATAATTTAAAATTTGATGTTTCGTTAAAAAAAAATCATGTGGTTAATGGGTTATGGTTCCGTGCTCAATGTAAAAAGAAAATAGTTTGGTTGGCATTGAGTACCAGGGATGGTGAGGAAAAAGAAATAATCGACTGTTGGAGAAATAGATTTAGTCCCGAAATGGATGAAATATTAATTTTGGTACCTAGGCATCCCGAGCGATTTAAAAAGGCGCTCAAAGAAGCTCAGTTAGCCGGGTTCAGCGTCGATACCAGAACGAAATTTCTACGGACTGAAGGTGTCTCTTCAAACCCGTGCCCAAGTATTTTGATAGGGGATAGTATCGGGGAAGTACAAATGTATTTGGCAGCTTCCGATATAGTTCTTATCGGGGGAAGTATAAAACCCTTTGGTGGTCAGAATCCACTAGAAGCATGTTTGCAGAAAAAAGTAATTTTTTTTGGCGATTACATGTTCAATTTTCAGGAAATATCAAATGGTCTAATTAATGAATCTGCGGCTATTCGAATAAATAGATACAGAGATTGGTTTGCCGAGGGCTCTGAGATTTTAAAAGATAAAAATAAAAGCAAATGTTTTGGTGATAATGCATATAATTTTATTCGCAAAAGAAGCGGATCATCAACGAAATATGCCGATTTACTTTTAGTTGATCAACGTGATATTAATTCGAATTTTTAATCAACTGGCTGATCTGTTGCACCTCAGACAAAGTTAGATCCCCAACGGCGCTAAGCAACTCTAATTTTGATTGTAACGCCTCATATCTAGCGACAGCCAAATCTCGCTGCGTAGAGAAAAGTTGCCTTTGAGCGTTAAGTACGTCTATATTAATGCGAACGCCAACTTCGTAACCTAACTTATTGGACTCTAAAGCCACCTTACTAGATTCCTCGGCTGCTTCAAGAGCCTCAACTTGCGACAGTCCGGCAATGAATGTCCTAAGAGATTTACCTGCAAAACGATCAACGTTTAGCATTTCGAATTCTAGGCTATTTTCTTCCCTTCTAAGGTCAGAGATCGCTTGTCGTTCTGAGGCGTTAATGCTTCCCCCTGTATAAATCGGAGCTGAAATACTTAAAGTAGCAGTTTTGATATTTTGTGAGATAGTAGATGTGGAGTCTACTGTCGAGTTATTAGCGCTCAAACTGAAATTTAAGCTAGGCATCCTTGCTAATTTTTTTTTCTTCAATTCAAGGAAAGCAAGTTCCGTCTTAATCCTTGCTATCTTCACTGTTAAGTTATTGTCTCTCGCTATTTTCATCCACTCCTTCGGTGTAGTAATCTCAGGCCTTTCCAGGTTAATTTTTTTATTAATACCTCTTAGATTTTCAGGTAGAGGAGTAAGGAGCGATTTTTCTAAGTTTGTTCTAGCAATCGCAAGGCTATTCTTGGTCCGAATTTCTGACGCCCTGATTAAGTCGAATCTGGCTTGTGCCTCCTGCTGATCAGTTATAGTTGATGTACCCACTTCAAAGTTTCTTTTCGCAAATTCGAGTTGTTCCCTAACAGCATCTTTTTCTGCTTCAATCGTTTTGAGGTTATTCTGAGCAATAAGGATATCAAAATAAGCTCCGACTATTCTCAATATAGTTTGTTCTTTTGAAATTAAAAAATTTAATTTTGCGATCTCAAGATTAAGTTTACTTTGGTCCAGGTTTAAAAACTTTTCTCGGTCAAATAATGTCTGAGATAATGTAACACCTACATTTTTTGTATTTGCATCACTGTTTATCGAGTTCTCTGCATCGGCGTAAGAGCCGGAAATAAAAATATTGGGCATAAGTGGAGCTCGAGCTTGGTTGATTAATTCTTTCTGTTTATCGAGTAAGTCCCTATCTCTAAGGAACTGAGGATCGCTCTCGAACGCAAGATTTACAGCATCAAATAAGTCAATCGCTGAAAGGTTCGTAGTAAATATTAACAAGGTAATTGTCATTACTGCTTTTTTCATCTTTTTTCCAAGGATATATGTATAACTAGTTTTTTTTTAATTATTACATGTAAAGTATTCAAAGTCCTAGTTATAGATTGTACAGTTAGGGCCTTTAAAGTATATTCAATGATATCAGGATCAATTGAGGAGAATTTATTGGATTTTATTAGTTCCTTTAAGGCGTTCCTATTGGGTGTGGTCGAGGGAGCTACTGAATTTTTACCTATTTCCTCAACCGGTCATTTAATTTTTTTTGGGGACATGGTAGGCTTCAATGAGGGATACTCTGAAGTTTTTGATATTTCAATCCAGACTGGAGCCCTTTTAGCCGTATTACTATATTACAGAAGAGATTTCGTTGGAATTGTGACACTCAGAGATCGTAAACTTCTTAAATGCCTTTTTTTGGCTTTCTTTCCGATAGGTATTTTTGGTTTATTGTTCGGAGGGTACATCCTTGATAACTTTTTCGATTCCGTTTTCGTTGGCACATCTTTTATAATTGGTGCTCTTTTAATGTTTCACGTCGAATTTTTGCATCGTCAAGAAAACAAAAAAATTAATAATACGAGAAACGTGACAACAACAATTGCGGTCAAAATAGGTTTAATGCAAACTTTAGCTCTGATGCCAGGCTTTAGTAGGTCAGGAGCTGCAATTATTGGAGGGATGTATTTTGGTTTGAACCGTTCTACAGCTACGAATTTTTCATTTCTACTTGCCGTTCCTGTGATCTTATCTGCTACTTTCTATTCAATTTATCTAAAATTTGATGAAGTTAAAATTGAGAACTTATACTTTTTTTTTATTGGGTTTTGTGCTTCTTTATTATCTGCCTATTTGGTTATACGATTTTTAATTTCTTATCTGAAAACGCATAGTTTATTAGTGTTTGCTTTTTATCGGATTATTGCTGGAATCGTAATAATTTTTTTTGGCCATTCAGTTTAGTTTTACGAAAGATATCTCGTAAATTTTGGAAGCGTTATCAAAGGCTTTCTGTTCAAACTTAGAAATCACTCGGTCAGTGGGACGACTGCCATATCCCGCGTTCATGTTTTGGAAACATTTTTGCTCACTCAGGACTTCAACGATCTGATCTGCATAACTTTTATTATCGGTCGCACATTTTATTTTTCCGCCGATCTCCAGCTTTGAGTACAAAATTCGACCGAATTCAGCGTTGACTAATCTCCGTTTGTAGTGTTTCTTTTTTGGCCATGGGTCTGGAAAATATAAATGGATTTCACAAAGTGATTCATCTGTAAGCATTTTTGTCAAAACAAGATAAGCGTCGTAATTAATTATTTTAATGTTCTTAATGTTATTTTTCTGAATATTATTAAGAACGTTACCAATTGCTGGTTTATAGATTTCGATTCCCAAGACGTTCTTTTCTGGGTTTTTTATCGAGAAATCAATAATTTCATTCCCCATTCCAAATCCTATGTCAAGAACAATTGGATTATTATTCTCAAAGACCTCTTTTAGTGAAACTTCTTTTTCTGAAAAAGGAATGCAAAAAAAATCAGAATAGTCGCGAAGAGCTTTTTTTTGGGAACTGGTTACCCTCCCGCTCCTTACAACAAAACTTTTAACATTTGAACTGGAAAAATTTGACATAAATTCGCATAAAAAAGGCAAAAAGCCTACAGAAATTGTTAGAATTGAAACTGTTTCTTTCTTCTAGAGGTTTACATGAATAAAGCTGATTTAATTGATTCCATATCTGGTTCCTCGGGCCTACCCAAATCAAAAGTTGATGAGGTATTAGGAACCACCATAGATTGCATTATAAAGGCCGTTTCCAAAGGAGAAAACGTTCAACTTGTTGGATTTGGAACTTTTGGGTCCGGTAAAAGGGCTGCGCGGATGGGCAGAAATCCTAGAACTGGCGAGGAAATCAAAATTCCTGCGTCCAAAACCGTTAAGTTTACCGCTGGTAAAGCTTTTAAGGATGCTGTAAATAAGCGCTGATCGAAGAGAATTTTCTCAACCCGGTGGCTGAGATTGGATTTACATGGTCACCGGGAATTCGCTAGTGTTATTAGAATTCTCCCCATAGGTGAGGCGGCTTTGATTAGCGACTAATGTTTCTCTCCATTTTACCGACAAATATAACTATAACTTGCCATACTCGTGCTTATCGAGTATTATTCTAATACTTTAGTATACCTTTTGTAAAGGGATGCGGTTATGGAAACGTTGAAAATTTTGGTTGTTAGTCAGAAAGGTGGAGTAGGTAAGAGTACTTTGTCCGCTAACCTGTCTATCTGGTTTTCGGAAAAAGCATTCAAAAATACTGTATTGCTCGACTTAGACCCCCATGGATCCTCGAGTACATGGATCGATGAAGCCCGGTCCTCGGACGTCGTCACAGAGCATTGCGTTTTAGACGATTTTGACGCCAGACGTTGGTTGATTGACTGTAGAAACCGAGTTAGAAGGTATACGAGTAAGGTTGAGGTTCTAGTTTGTGATTTAACGTGGACAGCTGCCATGGATCCCGAGATTCTATATGAATTTGATTTGGTAGTGGTCCCAACAAGCGTTTCACTTATTGAGTTAAGCGCTACAACCAGGTTTATCGAAACTATAGGTTGGGTCTTTGACTCAAAGAGCGGTATTCCTCCCACTTTGCTTCTTTGTCCTTCAAGAGTCTCTGATGCTGAGCTTGCGACTGATCCCTTCACTCAGCGTGATTTTTCCGTTCCTTTTATGCTGTTACCCCCAATCTATAATGATGAGTCTGTCAGGCAGTTATTTAAGAAACAATTCGTCTTTGATGATGTGAGATCCTCGGCAGCTCAATCTTACGGTCGCTGTGCGCAGGCGATTCAACAGGCGGGTATCATACACAAGCAATCGACGAACGCAGTAAAAGTGAAGTTTGCTGATCGGCGATGTCTCGATACCCACAATACCAAACTCAGTAGGTACATGGCAGAAAAGTCGAATACGCGAATTGCCGGTCAAAAACTGACGACGGATAGACCAGTTTTCACTGGAAAAAAAACTGATTCAAAAAGCACTGAAAATCCGTCTAAATTGACCAAGATTTTAGAATCCGTAATTGGTCCAAAATAAGCACAGCTTAGGGTTCTGGGGAAAAATGTGCACAAATTAGATCCTGGGCTGGGGCACTCCTCGGAAAACCTCGTGGATGATTTGCTAATTCGTCTCTCAAAAAAGAGAGAAAATACTCTTGTATGTTGCGATAATTTTTATTCGTTAAACCTGCTTGCTTCTGAATTAAAAAAGATTCTGGTAAAAAAAAATCCCAATACCATTTTTTATGGTGATAGTGAATTTGAGAAGTTCATCGCAGACTCTTTAATTGACGATTATGGTGCAGCTTTTTCCGAATTAGTCGAAGGCAAAGTAACGAATCGCCCTGCACAAGATACGAAAACAGTCTTAATATTGAAAAATGGAGATAAATTAGATGGGAAGGAAATCTCTATACTGAGAACTCTCACCGAAAAATCCCAAGTTGATAAGAGTAGATTAATTATCTTTCTCAACACAGGAATAGCGCGAGAAAAAATTGAACAAAAAATAGACAAGTTTGGATCAACTTTTTACTTATACGATGCGAAAAATATTAAAATTCGCGAGGAGAAAAAAAGCTCCACTACATCCTATGACGAAGGGTCGAAAAAAATAATTAGTCATGATACAGAACATAAAGCTCTTCCTGAGAATGAGTTTCAAGATACGAAGATAGCCGCTAAAGATAGATTCAGAAAATTGAAAATTATCTTCCTGCTACTTTTAACGATTGGATTCATCTTGAGTTTCAACGAAAAAGTACAAATCAAATTTTTTGAAATTATTGATTCAATACATTTAAAGCAAATAAGCTTCCTTCATTACGGTGAACATTTTGACCGCGATTTTAACCTAATTTCAAGAAAAAAATTTATCGTAACTCTCTCTCAGTGTGGTAAAACGACGAAAAATAATTATGTATCTGGATAATAAATCTTTAATCTATTTTTTTTTAACATGTAGTATTTTTATTGCCTTTCTAGGGTTTCAAATCGGTTACAGAAGGTTGCCAAAGGCAGTGTTACCAATTCAGCTTACAATTAGCTTGTCCTTCTTGATGCATCCAATGAGTATATTTTTTGTTGGAATGCAGGATTTAAGGATAATGGAAAATACGCCATTACAAAAACTAGAGGATTCGTTAATCTTTTTTGACCTTTTTGCGGTGATGTTATTTTGTATAATGTTATCTCGTCCAAGCAAGAAAAATCTATGGAAAAATGTTTTAGTAGCTCTGTTACCGACGGTACTATTTTTTATTTTAGCCTACGCTTCAGTTGTTAAATATCGAACTATCGGTGAGATGAGTATATTATTATCTTTTTCTTTTATATTAATTTTTGGATGTATCCTTTTCCAATGTATTAAGGTTCCTACTAGCGGCCCAAATAGCAAGGTTTTTTTTAAAAACCTAAAAGTTGTCGCAGCGGTTAGCGTTATACTGTGGGGACTTTGGATAACGTTACAAATTCAGAACGACTCGGATTACTTGTCTCACCGAGGACTTTATACTACCTGGTTATTATTGAAAATTATTCTTCTAATAATAATGATTCAATTTATTAATGTTATTGATGAGTCTACTCGAGAAACTGCTATAGGGAAATTTTTAAAGGATTTGAAATCTACATTGTCTGAGTCTTCAACAATGACTTCTGTCTTATATAATTTTCCTGTATTTATTTTACTTACTAATAAAGATGGAAGAGTCGTGTTTGCGAATAAAACGGCTCTTAGTAGATTAGGAATATCTAACGTGGTAGGGAGAGATTTT
>MDTG01241530.1_pt1 | contig 41522 bp, 33 predicted proteins | sample 811421 | NCBI WGS metagenome assembly MDTG01 (sample SAMN05326645, study PRJNA326480) | marine metagenome | isolation source: seawater | place: Pacific Ocean: South East | collected 2011 | reverse complement strand
GGGTCCAGAAAGCATCTACCCATTGATTATCTCGGATTTAGAGGATGCAATTAGTGTATTGCCAACTTCAGTTTCTGAAAACCAATTGGGTCGTGTAACCAAAGGAGCAGCACAAGCACTACTCGCTCGTGTTTACTTGTTCCAAAACGACGAATCAAAAATGAGCCAGGTTGCTTCATTGTGTGAAGACGTAATTAACTCTGGTGAGTATCAGTTGCTGTCAAGCTATGCGGACCTTTGGACAAAAGAAGGTGAGTGGTCGTCAGAAAGTGTATTTGAAATCACATACAGCGAAAACTCTGCATCTGACTGGGGTTCGTTCGGCTGGGGTGGCGGCGAAGGAAACGTAGGTGTTCAATTCATCGGTATGCGTGATTACAATGGTCCAACTTATGCTACGGGCTGGGGCTTCTGTCCAGTTTCTACCGAATTACAAACGGATATGGCCAACGATCCACGTTACGGTCAAACCATTATCAACGCAGCCTCTCTTCCTGGTGCAGAATACACACCGGGTTACCAAAATACAGGGTTCTTTATGAGAAAGTACGCGCCTATTGCTTCCAATGTAGCTCCTGATGGTGATCCTGCATTGAACTGGGGTAACAACATCCGTGAGATTAGATATGCAGATGTGTTATTAATGGCTGCAGAAGGTTTAGTTCGTAGTGGCGGCTCTGAAGGAACAGCTCGATCATATTTAAACCAAGTACGCGGTCGAGTTAGTTTGTCACCGGTATCTTCAACGAGTTCTGATTTGTTGGAAGATATCTACGATGAGCGCAGATTTGAATTAGCTACAGAAGGACATCGTTTTTTTGACCTACTAAGAACAGGTAAAGCAACAGATGTTTTAGGAGATCAAGGTTTTGTTTTGGCCACACACCAATACTTACCTATCCCTCAGCAAGAAATTGACGCGAGTCAAGGAGTATTAACCCAGAATCCTGGATACTAAAATTTAGAATTATGTTGAAGAGAATCGCATTATTCGCAGTATTAGCTTTTGGTTTCATTGCATGTGAGCCAAGTGAAGCTAGTCACACAGAGCTAGGGGCTTTGCCTCAAGCTGACTATACAATGACATACATTGATAGCAACAACGTACAATTTACATCGACATCTACAGGAGATCCATTTCTTTTCTCTTGGGAAATCGAAGGCGTGGGAACATATACCGGTGAAACGGTGGATGTATTCATTGGTTCAATTGGTGTATACAACGTGAAGCACACCGTATTCAACCAAGGAGGTTCTGCAACAGCTTCGGGAATTGTTGAAATCTTAAAGGAGGGTCCACCGCCATGTGTTGGAGCTATAGAATGGTTGACCGAGTGTAGTCAAAGAACTTGGAAGTTAGCTCCTCAAGCTGGCTCATTGTGGGTAGGATCAACCGACGGCGCTACTTGGTGGGCTGTCGACGCAAACGGAGCTACCAACGGACGTCCTTGTACATACAACGACCAATGGACTTTTGAAGCAGACGGCGATATGGTATACAACGCAAATGGCGATTTTTGGGGCGAACCAATCTTCGGCTTCTCGCCGGAAGGGTGTTATAATGAAAACATGCTCACTGGTACTTTAGAAGGCTGGAAAAGCGGTACTCACAGTTACCAAGTAATTCCTGCGAATAACGACCACCCTGATCAAATCAAGGTTGTTGGTACAGGCGCCTTCTTGGGTCTACACAAAGTAGCTAATGGTGCTGAGGTAAGCGTACCTCAAACTGAAATCACTTACGACATCTTATCTATGACCGATGTCGCTGGCGACCGTTATATGGAAATAGAAGTAAACTTTGGCCCAGGGTTGTGGCGCTTTACACTCTACTCTGAATCATAAGGAGAATAAATGAAGACACTCTTAAACGTATGTTTAATTTTCGGAATGGGCTTCGCAACTTCTAGTTGCGAAGCACCTTCCGTTCCTCAACTAAGTGCAGAGGATGTAATTATCGACGAAGGCAATGAAACTCATGTTTTGCAATTCTACGTCTATCTTACTGAGGCTGCACCAAGAGAAGTGTCGATCGACTACACAACTAGTGCTGTGAGCGCTGATGAGGGTAGCGACTTCGAGGCTACTCAAGGAACATTAGTCATTTCCAAGGGCGAATCTTTAGGAGTAATTCCGATAACGATTTTTGGCGATGAAGATTCTGAAGACACGGAATCCCTGTGGGTTTCATTCAGCAATCCTATAAACGTAACCACTCCGATTCCTTATGCTCAAATAACCTTGACAAATGATGATGGTGCACCACCCATCGATAATACTGGTTATACCTCTCCATCAAGTTACTCAGGTCTCACTTTAGTATGGGAGGAAGATTTTGATGGTTCATCTGTTGACGGTGCTACTTGGAACTTTGAAACCGGAGCGTCTGGCTGGGGCAACAACGAAAGTCAATTCTACAGAGCAGGAACTCAAAATGCCGAGCTGGATCAAGGATTCTTGAGAATTACGGCCAAGGAAGAGACGTACTTAGGTGCGCCATATACTTCTGCACGTATGACTACGCAAGGCAAAGAATCCTTCAAATACGGACGTATTGATATCCGCGCAAAGGTGCCCTATGGACAGGGTATTTGGCCGGCACTTTGGATGCTTGGCGACAACTTTAGTTCTGACGGTTGGCCCACATGTGGTGAAATAGACATTATGGAACTTATTGGCGGTGAAGGTTATAATGACCGCACTGTTTACGGAACTGCCCATTGGTCAAACAATGGTTCGCATGCAGAGTATAGCGGAAACACGAGTTTGCCGAACGGTGAAAAGTTTAACGACGAGTTCCACGTGTTCTCTATCGTTTGGAATAGCTCATCAATTAAATGGTACAGAGACAATATGCTGTACCATTCTATGAATATCGGTAACATGAGTGCGTTTCATAAGGAGTTCTTCCTTATTTTGAATATTGCCGTAGAAGGAAACTGGCCTGGTCCAGTTGGCCCTTCAACCCAATTCCCTCAGTATATGCTGGTGGATTATATAAGAGTTTTTCAATAATTACTAACCATTAAATAAATGCTTAACATGAAAAAAATCTACGCTTTATTGATGTTGTGCTTGCCTATGCTAGGTTTTGCACAAAAGGATGTTACGTTTATCGTTGATATGCGTGACTATTCAGGTTCGTACACTACAGTTAACCTTAACGGGGACTTTAACAGTTGGTGTGGTACTTGTAATCCTATGGCTGATCCAGAAGGTGATTCTATTTGGACAGTAACTCTCCCATTGACTGCTGACTCTATCGAGTACAAGTTTACTCTTGACGGTTGGACAGGACAGGAAAGTTTGACTTCTGGTACGGCATGTACTAAGACTACTGGTATTTACACTAATCGTTTTGCCGAGCTAGCTGGTGATACAATTTTAACTGGAGTTGCTTGGGAATCTTGTGATGCTAAGGCTGGTCAAGTTTATGTTACTATGCAAGTAAATATGTCTTACCAAGCTGTTGATTCAACTGGTGTATTCTTAGCCGGTGGTGGTAACTTCGGTAACCCAGGAGATAATCAAATGCACCCAATCGGTGATAGTATTTACAGCATTACTTTGCCAAAAGATACTGGCTTCTTCTCTTTCTTCACATTTACCAACGGCGCTTGTCCGTCGTGGGGTTGTAAAGAAAACTTAGCTGGTAAGCCTTGTGGTGACCCAAACAACTACAATGATCGTTCTACAGGTTCTGCATTGTATGGTGATTTCCATTTGATGACTTGTTTCGGCGAGTGTACTACTGACGGTACGTGTCCGGTTCCTCCGACTCCGGTAAACGTTACTTTCCAGTCTGACCGTAACTCAATCTTGGGGACGTTTACTACTGCTTACGTTTCAGGTACAATGAACGGATGGTCAGGTGATGCAGACATGATGTCTGACGATGATAGTGACGGTGTGTACACTGCTACTTTATCTTTGTTACCAGGTTCTTACGAATTCAAGTACACTGCTGATAACTGGGCGATACAAGAAAATTTTGATCCTGCAACTGCAGATTCAGTATGTACTTTGACTACTGGTGCTTTCACTAACCGTTTCATTACGATTGGTACTGCTGATACTACTCTGGACGTTCAATGTTGGGAAGAGTGTGGTCCATGTGCAAACATCGGTATCGAAGAAAAGTCTGCTTCATTTGTAGTAAAGCCAAATCCTGCATCTGACGTATTGTTCATCGATAACACTACTGGAACTACTTCGAATGTAGCTGTATACAGTATCACTGGTGCTCGTGTAATGGAAGCGACTTTTGAAGCCGAGGCTCGTTTAGACGTTGCTTCTCTGCCACGCGGTATGTACATAGTACGTGTACAAAACGGTTTGACTGAGAAGGTTGTGCGTGTAGCCTTGAAATAATATTCACTTACCTTTTGGTTAGTAAGTAAGTGTAGGGGGACCCGTTTCGGGTCCCCCTTTCATTTTGTACCTTACGCATATGCGAAGGTTACTCACGTTATTGCTTTTTGTCCTGTCTTTGTCCGGCTTCTGTCAGGAGGCTCGCCTTATTGATGCAAGCCAGGGATTGAACAACCCAACTGTATATGACATTGTCCAAGACCATTGGGGATTTGTCTGGATTGGAACCAGGGACGGTTTGTACAGATACAATGAGGGAAAAGCAATAAATATTTCCTTTCTAGATTCTACAACTGAACGTCGTTCAAACAACGTACAGAGCTTATTGGTCTCTCAAGATTCAATCCTTTACATTGGGCTACAACTTGGGGGTGTCGTCAGTTTTGATTTGAGCAACCTTAGTGCGCGTCCAGACAAAAAATGTCCGCAGTTGCCCTCAAATTATTCTATCATCTCATTATACGAAACCAAGGATGGAACTATCTGGGCAGGAACAAGTGGAATTGGTTCCTACTTTTTACGCCCTGGAGCTGACAGGTGGCAGCAGTTAACAAGTAAACTTCACGGTTTAGATATTTCGTTTTGCTTTGATTTTGCTGAACAAGGCGACACACTTTGGATGGCCACAACGGGTTCAAAATTGTTGTACGTGCTTCAGTCAAACAATACCATCCTTTCCGCACTCGTAAATGGGGAGGTAAGTTCGTTTCGCAAATCGGTGGATGTTCGAGGAGGCGATGTTGTGTTTGGGGTAGAAGATCAAGGGCTTTTTCGATTAAATACTACTTCGGGTGCTTTTGAAAGAGACGCGACTTTAGATCCAATAGGTCCACGGGATGTTCATTTTGACGGAGATGATTTGTGGGTAAGTACCGATGGAGAAGGCTTGTACAGATCGGCTGATGGACGCGTCGACCACTATTCTAAGTACCAGCCACAGTTAGGCTTCGCATCGGACCAATTCTATGGCATTTATGATATTTCAGACCAACTGTGGTTAGGTACGTTTAACTCAGGTATCACAGTACTTCCAAAAAGTGAACGCATAGTTCGAACCCTGCTTAAACACGAGGATTTCGCCTATTCTGGATTGCAGAGTTCAATTGCTTTGCTCGAGCACAACGGTCTATGGGTAGGTTACGACGGTGATGGTTTGGTTCGTTATACTACTGATACTGATAAGCCAACTGTACGCAGGATTAATCCTGCATTGTTGCCGGATGTTGTCACCAGCCTTGAGACCTATGGCGACGAACTATGGGTGGGAAGTCTATCTGAAGGGTTGTTCATCTTAGACGGTCAAGGCAAACTTAAACGCCGTTTCTTGGCGAGCTCTGGCATCGCCTTTGGTTTAATCAATAGTAATATTTGGTCTATCGAGCAAACTTGGGGGGACAGCCTTTGGATAGGCACATTGAGCGGACTCCAATATTGGAACGGACAGGAGTTTATCTCTCCTTTTCAGGTGCCGTGGCGTGTTGGTCGCAACATCATGGATCTTGAGTTTACCGGTAGCGAGCTGTGGGTTGGATCGGAATTTATGGGGCTGCATTCCATCGATAGTAATGGAGGAATATTTTCGGTAGCATTGGACAACAGTGTTCTTGATTTAAGTTCCTTTGGCGGCCAATTGATCATTGGAACCGAAGGGGCAGGGATTCTTTCGTATCGAGAAGGCATATTAGATACAGTTCTTAAGAATTCAGATTACATCAACTGTTATGCTTTAGCAACAGGGGACCACTATATATATGCAACAACCTCTCTTGGTTTAGGGCGTATACAGTACATCAATAACCTTTGGGAATTTGAGCTCATCCGCGAGATTGATGAATTACAGATTGGACTACCGAATAGGAAATCACTCATTTTAAAAGGTGAAAACCTTTATGTTGGAGGAACCAAAGGTGTAGCGATAGTTAATGTGAATGATATACGTACAGCGGAGGTACCTAATCTATTATTGACGGACGTATATGCAGATAATGAAAAGCAATCCACTAAATTGATTAAAAACGCCAATCAAGATCGTCACCCTATTGCTTTTAATGCGGGTACAAAGTCAATTAGGTTTTCATTTGAATTAATGTCTCCTTCTTTTCAAAGAGGTGTGTCGTTTCATTATAAATTGTCTTCAAACGACGAACGCTGGATGAACCTGCCTCAAGGCTCACGAATCATTGATTTATCAGAGCTCGATCCGGGTAAATACACGATAGAAATTTCAGCGACGAAATCAGGCGTAGCACCCCAAATATTGTCTTTTGATTTTGTTATGAAGGCTTTCTTTTGGCAGCAATGGTGGTTCAAGCTTATCATGTTTGTAGTAATTACATTCTTGGTTGGAGCAGCAGTATTCTTTTTCCAAGACCGTAAATTCAGATTGACGCGCCTAAAACTTGTAGAAACTGAACGTGAGCTTCTAAAAGCAAGGGCGTCCGAGCTGGAGGTGAAGACAGAAAAACAAAAGACAGAACTCAGCTTTCAGTTATTGAAGACTTCTTCGCGTCTAGAGCTTCTTCAATCCTTTAAGGAACGCTTGGTGAAGGAAAGCGAGAAGAAAGGACGTGCTGAGGAGGTACTCAAGTTCCTCAAAGGAATGACCAGAGAGTTGAATCGAGAGCTCCAAAGTGAAAATTATTGGGATCACTTTGAGCGGAATTACCGTGAGCTGCACGAGGACTTCTCTGCAAAGCTCAAAGCAGAATATCCAACCTTGACTAAAGGTGAGATTCGATTGAGTTATTTGCTTCGTCAGCAGATGAGTAATAAGGAGGTCGCTAACGTACTAAACGTGAGTCCGGCAGCTGTTGAAAAAGCCAAATACCGTCTAAAGAAGAAACTTGACCTTGAAAAGGGCGATTCTCTGGATGAATTCATCCAAAAAATTTAATTGTCCAGCAACTGTCTTGCTTTATATAACCCAGCCTGAAGTAATTACAGCATCTTTGAATGGGTGTTACTAATTTCCAAAATTATGCATAATTAAAGCGAGATAGTTTTCCATAGGGAGGCGCTTCGTTCTTTTTTTATCTTCAACACAGAACAACGCATCATGAAACGTATATTTTTATTTGGAGCTTTACTTGTTTCAACGCTCTTATCGGCCCAATACGTAAAATCAAATGGTAAGGCCATTGTCGATGGATCTGGGGATACATTGCTTATTCGAGCTATGGGAGTTGGCGGTTGGATGGTTCAGGAAGGCTATATGCTTCAAACCGCTTCATTCGCGAGTCCACAACACAAGATAAAGGACACTATTGAAGATCTCATCGGCGCAACAGCAACCCAGGCCTTCTACGACGCTTGGCTCGAAAACCACTTCAATAAGGCAGATGCAGATAGCATGGCGGCTTGGGGTTTCAATACCATTCGAGTTCCTATGCATTATAATCTTTTCACCCTTCCGATTGAACAGGAACCTGTGCTCGGTCAAAACACTTGGCTCACTAGGGGATTTGACCTGCTGGACTCCGTGGTTACTTGGGCAGAAGATGCAGGATTGTATGTCATATTAGACCTTCATGCCGCGCCCGGAGGTCAGGGCTATGACCAAGGCATTAGTGATTACGATCCCACTAAGCCTTCGTTGTGGGAAAGTGTCCACAACAGGACAAAGACTGTTGCGCTTTGGAAAAAGCTGGCGGAGAAGTTTGCCACAGATACGACCATTGCTGGGTATGATTTAATCAATGAACCCAACTGGAATTTGCCGGGTGGGACCTTGCTTAGAAATCTTTACGAAGACATAACTGATAGTATAAGAACCGTAGATACCAACCACATTATCTTTATAGAAGGGAATTGGTTCGCAAACACATTTACCGGATTGACGCCTCCATGGGACAACAACATGGCCTATTCACCTCATAAGTATTGGTCGCCGGTAAATAGTGTCGCCGATATTCAGTATGGATTGGACCTAAGGGATGCGTACAACGTGCCCATTTGGTTTGGTGAAACGGGTGAAAACTCCAATGCTTGGTACACGGGTTTAATTACCATAATGGAATCCGAGGGAGTCGGCTGGGCTTGGTGGCCGTTGAAGAAGGTAGAGACGATTAATGCGCCATTAAGCATTACTAAAAACCTTGGCTACCAGCAGTTATTGAATTATTGGAGCGGTAGTGCAAGTGCTCCATCGGTGGCGGACGCTACCGCAGCACTCATGCAGCTTGCAACCAATCTTAAAGCTGAGAATTGCACCTACAATAGAGGGGTCATCGATGCGATGTTTAGGCAAATTTATGACCCTACGGCATTGCCGTGGAAAGAGCATAATATTCCAGGCGTTGTTCACGCGTCTGAATACGACATGGGTCCTTTGGGTGTAGCGTATTACGATACAGAATCTATGCAGCTGAATCCTCCGCCTGCATGGAACAGTGGTTGGACCTATAGAAACGATGGGGTAGATGTTCAGGCATTCTCAGATTTCGTGAATAGTAATGGCTACTGTGTGGGGTTCGTAGATACAGACGATTGGATGCAATACACTGTAGATATTGCGCAAGACAGTGTGTACACGATCAAAGTGCGTCAAGGTGCAAACGGTGCTACTGGAGGCAACTTTTACTTTGAAGCGGACGGTGTAAAAGTAACCCCAAATTATTACGCTTCGAATACGGGTAGTTGGTCTATTCTGGCAGATAAGGTGATTCCTAATGTCATTCTTTCTTCTGAGGACAATACGCTTCGCTTTGTGGCGAACAGTGGTGGCTTTAACGTCGCTAGTTTCGAATTTATCGCTACTGGTAGTACTGCATCGCTGGATGCTGAATACGTTGGTTCAGTCACGCACAGCTACACTGAAATAGAGGTCAAAACGAACAAGCCTTTGGATACGACACAGCTCGGAAATTTTGCCTCTTACTACATCACTATAAACGGAAATCAAGCATCTGTTGTGAATATTGCACCTAGCCCAAGCAATGTTCGAAATTTCATCTTGACACTGAATCAGAACATGACCTTCTTAGATGAAATGAAGGTTTCTTATTCAGGAACCGCCCTTAAAGCAAAAGACGGAACTTCTGTAGATCCATTCACTCAGGAATTGGTTGAAAATACATTGCCTACAGTGCACGTTATACCTGGTAAAATAGAAGCAGAAGCATATTCTAGCATGGACGGAATTTCATTGGAGAACACCTCCGACGTTGGTGGTGGCCAGAACATCGGTTATCTAGACGGTGGCGATTATTTGCTTTATGACATCAAGGTGTTAAACAATGCTACTTATTCCATTGATTACCGCCACGCTTCACAAAGCAACGGTAAGATTCAATTTGAATTGTACGATACGTCAGGAACTTATCTAAGCAATATGCCGGAGGTCACACTACCTTCGACCGGTGGATGGCAGACGTGGACAACGACTAGTGGAAATGCTGGTGTGCTGACTACGGGCGATTACATTTTAAAGCTCAATGTCATTCAAGCCCCGGTGAACATCAATTGGTTTGAGTTTATTCAAGGCATTGGTGTCGAAGAGGAATTGGCCTCAGACTATCTTATGGTTTATCCAAATCCTGCGCAGGATGGGTTCAGGCTCGGTGGTATTTGGACTGAAGGAGCCCCACTTCAAATCTATGTGTATGATGAGTCGGGCAAGCTTTGGATTAAGGAGTCGCTGGCGTATTCTTCTGATCGCGTTATTTCTTCCAAGGAGTTGTCTACGGGTAGTTATTTTGTGACTGTAGTTTCCTCTGGTAGAAGGTTTACAGAAAAATTAATGATTGTTCATTGATGAGATACATGGTCTTTCTTTTGTCTGTTACAGCTTTATTTGTGAACTGTTCAACGAGGACCCAATGTGTAAATTCAGTAATAATATATGAGGGTCTCGAAGGCAATTGGGAGATTTACCAAAGAACGGATACGGTGACTATGTTGCCTACTTTCCTTCAAGGTGAGGATTTAATTATTCGAAATGACTCTATCTGTGACGATTTCCAGGGCCTTTGGGAGTACAGGTCGTCAAATAGCGAAAATGGCGGAGAATTCACTTTGGATACTACTATCAAAGAAATCATCTTCTTTACCCCAACCTATAGCTTTAGGTGGGATTACATAGTTGTCGATTATGACAATTTGGTTTTCGAGTATAATAACGCCGGTCTCGACATTCGAGAGCTTTGGCGTCGAAAGTAAATTAATTCGAGAACCAAAGCAGTTGTAAGTTTGCTTGGGCGTTTGTCATGTCTTTGGCTTCTCTGATATAGTGGGTCTTTGAGCCTTCTACCGTTCTAACCGTATATGGGAGTTGAATATTTTGGCCATCGCGTAAGACGCTGATCTCGATGGTCTCACCCGGTTCGAGTGCCTGCGGTCCAGAGAAAAGTTTGTCGTCTAGAATGCCCACCTTATCACCCGGTTCAAAACCAACAAAATCATCTTTACCAACCTTCTTAATAGTAATTTTCTGACCAACAATCAACCTACTGCGCTTAACATCGTTATCGTTCACAGGATGTGCAATGAGCGGACCGACATAATTCCTATCGTATTCAATACCTACTTTTTCTAAGTAGGATTTGATAGGGAGCTTTTCCCGCCCCGTGACGTAACTATCAAAGAACTGCTGGAGATCTGGATGAACGAGTCTTACGAATTCTTCAATAATCTTGTCGTCGTTAAAGTTCTTATTGGGACCGTATTTGTCTCGGAGGGTTAGTATGATATCGTGTAAGTCTTTTTCACCTTGGGTCAATTCCATGATGCGAATATCCAAAAGTGCCCCCATTAAGGCACCTCTTTGGTAGACCTGACCGTATTGCTTTTTATAAGGCTTGTCTAAAACATTTTCACTCATCTCGGTGAATGACATTTTCTTCGTTGGGTAACTTGCTGCACTGCGGATCTTTCCTTTTAGAACCTTTGTGAGGTACTCATCTTTGGTGATGACTCCACCTTTGACCTGGCTGATACCAGCAAAGTACTCTGTGATGCCTTCGTACAACCAAAGATGTTTGCTCATCTTAGGCTCTATATAATTGAAGTTTCCAATTTCTTCGCTGTGTAGTCCTAGTGGAGTAAGGATGTGGAAAAATTCATGGATACAAACATCGGCCATACCGTCAAGAACAGTCGTGCCGCCAAAATCTGGAAGGTAGTATACAGAACTGTTGCCGTGCTCGAGTGCACCGAACCCCTTACCGGCTAATTTTCTGAGAGCCTTAAACACGGTGACGATTTTAATTTCCGAACCGTTGAATAAGCTTTCAAATTCAGTATGGTCTTTAATGTAAAAAATGAAGGCGTAATTATCCACGGGTAGATCACCCTGCAAGAATGCTTCAATGGCCTTCATACTTGTTTCCACTTGCTTGTAGATGTATTCAGAGAGTGCTCTACCATTTTCGGTAAACACGCCAATAGTAACTTTGGCGTCGCCTAGCATAAATGAAGTTGTATCGGGTTTACTTACCATTATAGGACAATCCAAAAAATTGTGGTAATCGTGGGCGTAGAAGTTTTGCGTGTTACCGTAGCTATAACTTTCCATGGCACTCAGGCCGAATAGACTAGGGCTTTTAGTCACTTCAAGTGATACCGGTAAATCTTCAAGGCCTTCGAAAAATCCAAAGTATCCAGCAGCATTCAACAGAAAGTTTTCGTGCTCTTGGTTATTGGTACCTGCAGGTTCAAAGACTTTGTTTTTGCGAATTTTTGCGTCAAAGCTGTCTTCTGCCCAATATTCAATTTTGGCAGGCTTGCCTTTAATGGTATACGTGTTTTTTTTCTTGTAAACTTTGAGCGGTTTATCGGCGCTATTATAGGCTCTGAAATCGTGGATGAATCGAACGTAATCTAAAGTTGCATAGGTCCCAGGTATGGTCGCAGGGAAATTGAATCTGTATTTACCGTCAAAGGTTTGACCAAGATTAGTGAGCGATGCGTCGACTGTCACTTTTACACGATCGTTTACAACATTGGTGAGGTCAATTTTATAGGTATGAGCGCCAGTTTTTTGGGAGTAGGCGCTAAAGGAACATAGGAGGGCTAAAACAAGAATGGGGTGTTTCACGGTCCAGGTATTTGTAACATTAAAGATACACCAACAGGGGTTTAGTAACCATACTAAAAAAGAAACCCCCACCGAAGCCGCGGTGGGGGTTCCAAACACTCTGAAACGTATGATTAAGCCGCCTCTTCTTTCGTGCTAACAGCAAGAGAGTAGATGACAAGACCGAATCCGATTTTGTTAACTGCATCACCAATGTTGTAAACAACATCCATGTATGCAGATGCAGCAGCTGAGTCAGAAACTAATTGAATTCCGAACAGACCGCCTGGTGTACCCAACATGTAACCTAATGGGTAAATTGCCCATCCTACCAAAACGAACCAGAAAAGAATTTTTACTGCTTTCGCTACTGCAGGACCAGCGTTCGATGCCAACTGAGCCACTTCTCCTTTCCACACCAAGAATACGATGTAGAAGTAAGCAGCACCAGAGAAAACGCCAAACATAACTGAAGACTCACGATAAACAGTTTCACCGAGGTAACCAGTTACAAGCATAATTACTGACGCGATAATAAGTTTCCATAGAAGACTCATCTTTGCACCAGCTTTCTTAGTGATTAAGTAGAACTCAACACACATTAGTGGAACAGTGAGCGTCCAATCAACGTAACGGAAGAAAGTTGGAGATTCTCCAGTTTCGAAGTGGTAACTTCTCATGTAGTAGTAGTGTACGAACGCAATGAACGTAATCAAACCACTTACCAATAAAGAAGTACGCCATTTTTTATCTACGTTCCACATTTCGAAGAAGAAGAACACAGATGCAGCCATCATAGCCATACAGCCTACGAAAAACGTAAACGATGTAACGGTTGTGATGTCAGTGTAGGCAGTTAAATCAACTGCCGCGTTGCTAGCACTAACGCTAGCCAATAAATTTGTCAATGACATGGTGTATAAAAATTAAAGGTTATAACTACCCCTTAACTATACCCTTCGGAATTTGTTCACAGAATTTTAAAATTGAGTGAAAAAACTCAAAAAAGACCCGCTTTGCAACATCTGAAGCGATAATTTGACTCTTTTTCGCTTGGTATGGAGAACAAAAAGGCAGATTTTTAGTTTATTAAATTAAAGGGTAGGTCAGACATTTAATCATTATCATGTATACTTTTGGATTCATAGGATTGGGAGCGGCAAATTCATTGCTCTTGTTGCATATGGAAAAAGAAGGCTTGTTGGAGGAATCTGCAGGTATAGTATTTGACCATAGCTTTAAAGTAGTAAATGATAAAACCTATTGCTTCTGGGCTTATCCAAACGATGATATTGTGAAGGATCTGGGTGCAGAAATTAAGCACAGCTGGTCAAGAGTAGTTTCTGGGAACAAAGTAGAACACCTCAAGGGTATGCGTTATTATATGGTAGAGAGTATTGCACTCTACGATAGAACCCGAGCATTACTTGAACGCCATCCGAATATCAAGACCTCCAACGAAGAAGTTAGGGAGATTGAGGATCATAATGTCTACATAGATCTTCACACAAATGAAGGGAGTTACCAAGTCTTAAAAGTCTACGATAGTCGTCCACCACTCATTAACGAGGTCATTGGACAGACCGTGTGGCAAAGCTTTGAAGGATGGAAGGTTGTCTTTAACAAACCTAAGTTCAATGAGGACACTATGCGTCTCATGGATTTTAACATCCCGCAAAGTGGTTTTACACAGTTTGTATACGTGCTGCCGACAAGCAAAAACGAGGCTCTAATCGAGCTTACTAGGTTTGGAAACGAATTACTCTCACCAGAACTGTCCAAGGATTTATTGCGTAACTATCTGCTAACCTTTAACGGCAATTACAGCATCAATCATATTGAGCGGGGCGTGTTACCTATGTCCCAGAATGCAGAGCAGTACCACCGCAGTACAAAAGTAATTTCAACAGGTGCTCGTGCGGGTAAGTTGAAAGCTACGACGGGCTACGCATTTAAAAATATGTATGAGCACGGCCGTGAAATTGCAGTCAATGAATCTTTGAATAAATTAACTAGTCCTTGGTTCGGGTTACCTTCTCGAGGCGGCGGTCGTTTTGCGTTCTATGATTTTGTCTTACTTTTTATATTGAAGTTTAGACCGCAGTGGGGGAAAAGCATCTTTACGCGCCTCTTCAAATCAAACCCTACATCGGATGTCTTCACATTCTTAGATGAAAAGAGCAGTGTGCGTTGGGAAATAGGCATGTTTGCTCGCTTGAACAAACGTAAATTTGTTTGGAGTGCTGTGGTTTCTGCGCTTGCTTTCATGTTATCCAAACCTCAGCGTTGGGTGCCGATTGTATTTTCTTTACTGGCGCTTGCCGTCAACTACTTTGTACCGGGATATGGAACAAATCTCGGTATCGGGTTATTGTTGTTTTTCCTCTTTTTGGTTGGGATTCCTCACGGTGCACTCGACGGTTTTTCTCATACACGAAATTTAAAGTTACCGGCCTTCATAGCTCGTTATCTAGGTATTATGGCTTTGGTCGTTTTACTTTGGTTGGTTAGTCCAGTGGCAGGGTTGGTTATTTTCCTAATATATAGCGCATGGCATTTCGGCGAAACAGATCTTATTGAATGGCAGCGTTCAAACGTAGGATTATCTTTCTTATGGGGCACTGTGCTTCTAGGAATAGTTCTGCTTTCTCACATTGAGGAAGTAAATATAATGATGAGTTATATGAGTGTTCCTGACTGGCCTCTTCAAAGCGGAACGGCGACCTCTTTAGTTAATATGCTGCTCTTTTTTGGATTTATGTGTGCCTTCTGGTTTAGATCTGCCGCTTGGGCGCTCTCATTAATTGCCTTAGCACTTGGTACGCAGCTGCCTTTGGTGTTGAGTTTTGGAGTGTACTTCGTTTTGCAACACAGCTTGACGGGTTGGAGCCATTTGCGTACGACAGAGAACTGGACGCATAGTGGCATGTTTATTAAAGCGTTGCCTTTTACAGCTGGTGCAGTAATTATGTTTTTGATTATGTACCAGTTTGACCGCAGTTCACTTTGGCAGTGGTCGAGCTACTTTCTCATTTTCTTGAGCGCGTTGAGCCTTCCTCACATTTACTTTATGTCGCGCCTTTACAAAGAAATTTAGGTCGATTTTTTACGTAATGTAATGTGTGTGATCTCTGGCCATATGCCTACACGACCTGGGAAGGCCAAAAATCCGAACCCTCTGTTTACATGCAAGACTTGACCGTCAGATTCAGGATACAGTCCGGCCCACTTCGGGTATTTGAATTTCACAGGAGACCATTTGATCCAACCGGGGACTTCAATCCCAAATTGCATACCGTGGGTATGACCGCTTAAAGTAAGGTGCACTTTTTTTGAATGTTGTTTTACCTCGGCATCAAAATGCGACGGATCATGGCTCAACAATACCGTGAAGGCGTTTTCCGGAATACCATGAAGCGCTGCCGGCAAATCTCCGTATTGCGGGAAGGGAGGTAGTCCCCAATTTTCGACACCTGCTAAATATAACCGCTGATTACCACGCTCAAAGTATCGACTTTCATTCAAGAGCAAATCCATACCCATTTCTGCGTGGATTTCTTTGAGTCTGTTCAGGTTATCCGCCTTTGCTTGTTCTGAAGGGAAGCGCCAATAGTCGCCATAATCATGGTTTCCAAGGATTGAGAACACACCATTCCTGCCGCTTAATTCCTTAAAGGTGTCAATCCACGGTTCTGCTTCAGTAGCAATATTATTGACCAGATCTCCAGTGAACACAATGGCATCGGCACCAAGCTCGTTGACCATCTTTACACCGTATTCCACTTTTTCTTTATTGACGAAGGATCCGCTATGAATATCAGAAATCTGAGTAATAGTAAAACCTTGGAATTGATCCGGTAAGTCTTCGAATTCCAAAGTGTGACTGATGACCCTGTATCTGTAGCGCCCTTTCCAAATACCGTCTATAATTCCAAGAAAGGGAATGGCTGCAAGTCCCAGGGCTATCTGAGAAATGAATTTGCGTCGTTCGGTCAAGGTAGTTGGCTGTGTGGTAATAATGCGGAATACGTACTGTACCAATCGGCTAACATCTTCGAGTAGTAGGGGAATAATCGCCACGAGTTTTGGCACGGCCAACAAGATGCTCGCTCCCACAAGGATACCGAGGTATCTATAATCTGCCTTTCCGCTGCTCAAAAGCGCGGAAATACTTACGATGAGAACGATATACGTGAGTGTAATTCCCCAATAAATCCAGGGGGTACTGGTAGTACGGAAGACGGTTTTGAAAGCTTGATAAGCATATAGGTCTATGGCAAATACAAATCCCAGGGCAAGGAGAATTCTGAATATCATAATATATGGATACATACGTGGAATCAACGCCGTCTGAAGCCTATTGTTTTCCGTATACAAAACTCGTTATTTAAGTGGGAAGTAGCTAACTTCCCTTTCCAATATTTCCAATCATGGGACAAGACACACCTGCAGCTGAAAAAAAGCTGTTCTTATTAGATGCATACGCGCTTATTTTCCGTGCTTACTTCGCTTTTGCGAAGAATCCGCGTATTACCTCAGGCGGTTTAGATACCTCTGCGATTTATGGTTTCACCAGTGCCTTATTGGATCTGTTAAGCAAGGAAAACCCCTCGCATATAGCAGTTTGTTTTGATTTGCCGCAACCAACAGAGCGACATGAAATTTTTCCTGAATACAAGGCAAATAGAGATGCTACTCCGGAGGCCATTAAAGCGGCGGTGCCCTATATCCATAAGATTTTAGAGGCTTTTAAAATCCCTGCTTTGAGTGTTTCTGGATTCGAAGCTGATGATGTTATCGGTACCCTCGCCAAGAAGGCAGAAAAGGAAGGATTTATCACGTACATGATGACACCTGATAAGGATTTTGGGCAGCTGGTAAGTGAAAATATATTTATGTACCGTCCGTCACGTGGCGGGAACCCTCCAGAGGTTTGGGGCGAGGCTGAGGTTTGTGAGAAGTTTGATCTCGACAATGTTCAGCAGGTTGTAGATTACCTTGGCATGATGGGCGATGCCGTAGATAATATACCTGGACTTCCAGGTGTAGGTGCAAAGACAGCGAGTAAGCTATTGAAACAATACGGTTCGTTGGAACAAACTCTTTCGCATGCTGACGATATTAAAGGAAAGCTGGGTCAAAAGATTCGTGATAACGCGGAATTAGGTGTGTTGTCGAAGCGTTTGGCCCGGATTATTACTGAGGTACCTATCGATTTTGCTCCGGACACATTAACGCGTGATGCGTGGGATCAACACGGATTGATAGAAATCTTCGAAGAGCTCGAATTTAGAACGCTTGGTAATCGATTAGGGTTAAAACGAAGTAGTGAAGAATCGGCTGAAGCTTCATCAGCCCCAACAAAAAAGGTTAAGCTCACTTCTAACGATCAAATGAGCTTGTTTGGTGGAGACGATGCGCCTACACAGGAGGCTACTGTGTTTAGTTCAAGAAACTCTGTGGCCAATTCTGACCACCTCTATCAGTTGGTTGAGACTGTTGAGGAGGCGAGGCAACTTGCTTACTTATTGGCCGAAAAATCATCGGTGGCCTTTGATACAGAGACCACCTCTTTAAATGTCTTGAATGCTGAAGTAGTGGGTATGAGTTTTTCCTTTGCTGCCGGTAAGGCGTATTATGTTGCTGTGCCCGCGGATAGAGTAGAGGCCAAAGAATGGGTTATGGCGTTTAAGCCGTTCTGGGAAAGTACAGGCGAAAAAATTGGCCAAAACATCAAATACGACTTAAGTGTGTTGATGAATTATGACGTTGAGGTGAAGGGGCCATTATTTGATACGATGATTGCGCATTATTTGATTCAGCCGGACATGCGTCATAATATGGCCATTCTCGCCGAGACGTATTTGAATTACGAAACAATTCCCATTGAATCGATACTTGGTAGGAAGGGCAAGAACCAGAAAAACATGCGTGATATAGAGCCAGCAGCTGTGCTTGACTATGCAGCAGAAGATGCGGATATCACTTTTCAACTAAAACAGATTTTTGAGCCTAAACTGTCTGAGACTGGCGTAGACAAGGTCTTCCAGAATATTGAAATGCCACTTGTACCCGTCCTTGCTCGGATGGAGCGCGAAGGAATTAAAGTGGATGTAGAAGCCCTAAATACCTACAGTGTAGAATTAAGTGAAATAATTATTCGCCTGGAGCGCGAGATTATTGAAATGGCTGGTCGTCCTTTCAACGTGGGTTCTCCACGACAGCTGGGCGAGGTGTTGTTCGATGATTTGAAACTGTCGGACAACCCAAAGAAAACAAAGACTGGTCAATACGCAACTTCCGAAGCTATACTAGAAGGATTGCGCAAGAACCATCCTATTATTAAGTGCATCTTGAACTTCCGCGAGTTGAAGAAACTGAAGAGTACCTACGTGGATGCATTGCCGGAATTGGTTCATGCAAAGACAGGCAGAATTCACACGAGTTTTAATCAGACGGTTGCTGCTACAGGCCGATTGAGTTCGACCAATCCAAACCTTCAAAACATTCCGATTCGAACAGAAAACGGTCGTAAGGTACGTGCAATGTTTGTTCCGGCTAATGAACAGTACATGCTCATGGCGGCAGACTACAGTCAGATTGAGCTTCGTGTCATTGCAGCATTGGCTGGTGATGAGGCGATGATTAGTGCCTTTAAGAATGGCAAGGATATACACCGTGCTACCGCTGCAAAAGTGTTTGAGGTAGCTCCTGAGGAAGTGACACGCGAACAACGTTCGAATGCGAAAACAGTCAATTTTGGTATAGTCTATGGGGTAAGTGCCTTCGGACTGAGCCAGCAGACTGATATGAACAGGAAGGAAGCGAAAGCTGCCATTGATGGATACTTTCGAACCTATCCGGGCATCAAAGATTATATGGACAATCAAGTGGCTGTGGCTCGTGAAAAGGGGTATGTCGAAACCATTACTGGCAGACGCCGCTACCTAAAAGATATTGATAGCCGCAATGCGGTCGTTCGTGGACACAGCGAACGCAATGCGGTCAACGCGCCCATTCAAGGTTCTGCTGCGGATATCATCAAGCTTGCTATGATCGAGCTTGACCGCGCAATGCGGGCGGCTAATATGAAGTCAAAAATGCTCTTACAAGTCCACGATGAATTGGTCTTTGATGCACGTTTAGATGAATTAGAGGATTTGAAGGCATTAGTTATCGATAAGATGGAAGCTGCGGTATCCCTTGCGGTTCCTATGGTTGCTGAAGTAGGTACTGGAGCAAACTGGCTCGAAGCGCATTAAATTATGTAGGAGCAGTGAAATAGTGGGATATTACCGTATATTAGTAAGTGATTACTTACTATGTCAAACAAGCGAAGCGATATCATCAATGCTGCCCTATATTTGTTTTCTGAAAAAGGGTATGCTGCTACTTCTACAGCCCGAATTGCACAAGAAGCTGGCGTGAGCGAAGGCCTCATATTCAGGCATTTTAAGAACAAGCGTGGCTTATTGGAAGAGTTACTTCGAAAGAGTGATGAGATGTATCAGTCCGAAATTCAGCAGTTTATTTCTGTAGATGATCCTACAATACTAGTTCGTTCGTTCATAGACTATGCTTTAAGAACTTTACAGTACCAAGAAAGTGCAAAAATCTGGATTACTTCGCTGCGACTTTCACAAGAGTTGGGTATAGATTACGAGTCGCGTTATGCCGTTTTGTTGGAACGACTTGCCTGGGCCTTGGGCGCCATAGGCCACGGCAAACCAGTGGACGTTGCCCGAGCTTTAATTAGTGCGCAAGAGGGTATGTTGGCATCGGGCGCTCTGGGGGATATGGCCATTGTTGAGTCTATTGCTTCTGGAATGAAAGAAATCGTATTGAATGAGTGAGTAATTACTTAATAATAGCTTTTTTGAGTAGAATAAGCACTATTCGATTTTCATTGAGGTTGTAACGGTAAATCTATGGCATCGAATGCCCGTAATTTTTACGAGAAAATATTGGAACAATGAACACTATTGTGTTAGACTGGCGTAAAAATAATTATTCATACACTCTCAGCGATTAGATATGGAGTATTACCAATAATCTTTTTTACCCCAAACAGGGAAGGCTCATAAAAATTTTAGAAACATTATGGTTTCTGAGATTAAGAATGACGAGCTGTAGTTAAATACGGCGCTTACTTGGCGTATTTATATGCTCAAAGTATTCGTTAAAATTTCATCTCGGGAATATCTCCTTCTATGACTAAGCGACCGGCGGTTTTCTCAACAATTTCGGTAACACTAACACCTGGAGCTCGCTCCAAGAGTATGAAGCCACGATCGGCATCTACCTGCAATACAGCGAGATCAGTGACAATCTTTTTGACACAGGCGACACCGGTTAGCGGTAATGAACAGTGAGGAAGCAACTTGCTTTCGCCACGTTTGTTGGTGTGCTGCATGGCAACGATAATGTTCTCTGCAGAAGCCACTAAATCCATAGCGCCGCCCATACCCTTGACCATTTTTCCTGGTATCTTCCAGTTGGCAATATCACCGCCGTCGCTTACCTCCATGGCACCTAATACGGTGAGTTGTACGTGCTGGCCACGAATCATCGCAAAGCTTGTGGCACTAGAGAAAAACGATGCTCCAGGCATCGTAGTAATGGTTTGCTTGCCGGCATTGATTAAATCGGCATCTTCTTCACCCTCAACAGGAAAGGGCCCCATGCCTAGAATCCCGTTTTCACTTTGAAATTCAATATTGATTCCTTCAGGAACGTGGTTGGCCACCAATGTAGGAATCCCAATGCCCAGATTCACGTACCATCCGTCGCGCAGTTCCTGCGCTATGCGCTGTGCTATTTGATCCTTACTCAATACCATATTACTCCGCTTTTACACGCACCGTGCGTTGTTCTATTCTCTTCTCGTAATCCTTACCTTGGAAAATACGTTGTACGAAAATGCCAGGTACATGAATATCATTCGGGTCCAATTCTCCTACTTCAACCAACTCCTCAACTTCCACTACGGTAATTTTTCCAGCCATCGCCATCATTGGGTTGAAGTTTCTCGCCGTCCCTTTGAAAATCAAATTTCCTGCCTTGTCTCCTTTCCACGCTTTGACAAAGGCGAACGGTGCATCAAAGGCATACTCCAGGATGTGTGGCTTACCATTAAACACGCGCATTTCCTTTCCTTCAGCTACCTCAGTTCCGTAACCAGCAGGGGTGAAGAATGCAGGTATACCAGCGCCTGCGGCGCGGCAGCGCTCTGCGAGTGTACCCTGTGGCACAAGGTCCACTTTGAGCTCACCAGAAAGCATCTGGCGCTCAAACTCATCGTTCTCTCCAACATAGGAAGCAATCATTTTTACTATCTGACGTGTCTTTAAAAGTAAGCCCAAACCAAAATCATCTACTCCAGCATTGTTTGAAATGCAGGTGATCCCAATGGTGCCTTTATCACGAATAGCTGCAATCGAATTCTCGGGAATCCCGCACAATCCAAAGCCCCCGAACATTACGGTCATATTATCCTCCAAGCCTTCCAAAGCTGAATGAGCGTCGGTGACCACCTTAGAGATGTAGTTTTTCTGTGACATATATTGGGTTAATTATATCAATAAAAAGGTAAGAAAAAAGCCCCTTCATATTCGACTAAGAAAAGGGGTTTAGGTCTATTTCTTAATCATCAATGGCCGGAAGAAGCTTTGTGCTTACTTTGCCAAAACCGATGCGAACACTATCCTTTTCGCAATACCCGCGCATACTGATGGTATCCCCGTCTTCAATAAAGGTGCGTGTCTCACCAGTATCCAAAGTAATCGGCTCCTTACCTGCCCAACTCAGCTCAAGCATTGAACCGTAGCTTTCCTTAGACTTCCCAGAAATGGTACCTGAAGCCATCATATCACCGGCATTGATGTTACATCCATTGACTGTATGATGCGCCAACTGCTGACGTTGGTTCCAGTATATGTATTTGTAGTTTGAACGCGAAATAATTGTTCCTTCTTTTCCTTCAGGGGCCAATTCCACTTCCAACTTAATATCGTAGTTGTTCTTACCTTCTGTTTTCAAGTACGGCAGCACAGGAGGGTCCTGCATAGGGCCTTTCACTTTAAACGGCTCCAAGGCATCCATCGTCACCACCCAAGGGCTTATGCTCGATCCAAAATTCTTTCCAAGGAATGGCCCTAGTGGCACATACTCCCATTTTTGAATATCACGTGCGCTCCAGTCGTTGAAAAGCACCATACCGAATATGTATTCATCCGCCTCCTCAGCTGTGATACGGTGGCCCATAGGCTTGCCTTCACCGGTGATAAACGCGAGCTCAAGCTCAAAATCCATACGGATACTAGGCCCAAAAGTTGGTGCATCTGCACCCGGTGTCATACGTTGTCCTTTCGGACGGTTTATATTCATCCCGCTTATCACTATAGAAGAGCTTCTGCCGTGGTAGCCCACCGGAATGTGCTTCCAGTTCGGCAATAAGGCATTCTTAGGATCACGGAACATCTTGCCTACGTTCGTAGCATGCTCGATAGAGCTGTAAAAGTCTGTATAGTCCTGAACGAAAACAGGCATGAGCATCTGCACTTGACTGACAGGAAAGAGTGCTTTGTTTTGATCCGCAATATCACCTTTTAAAGAATTATTTTTTTCGTCAAAAATTTCAGCCAATCTATTGCGTATGGCTCTCCAGATTGGTTGGCCAAGGGCGATGAAATCATTCAATGTATCTTGTAGGAAAACGTCGTCCGGAAGGTCAACGCCATCAAAATAACCGAGCTGGTGAAGGACACTTAAATCGACGGCAGTATCCCCAATCCTTGTTCCTGTAGTGATAATGTCATCTTCGGGAATAAATACCCCGAACGGTAGGTTTTGAATGGGGAAATCACTTCCTGCTGGAACAGGAATCCAACTCTTTCTCGAAGGGTCGTTAGCTAATAAATTCATTAGGTACTCGTTTGTTTTGGTCTTGTAATATTACAACGAGTGTTTTGAAGTTTAGGATTTGCTGTCCAATTTTATTCGAAGTCCCAAATACATGTTCCTTGGTGCTGAAGGTATAATTCCTGGTCCAGGGTATCCAAGTGCTCTTCGGGTAAAATAAACATCGTTGAATAAATTATTTATACCAAATTCTAAAGCACCCCACTGAGATGTAAATGCACCGCTAAAGTCAACGACTGTATAGCTCGGGATGGGACCTAAAATTCCATCACGAAGATCACCGGGCTGCGCTATTTCACTGTTTTCTACATCTGTGAATTGTTTTGACAGCACGGTTGTTTGAAGACTGAAATTCCATTTATCACTCTTAGCTGAAATTCCATTTTTGAGATTTAGTAGTGGGACAAATTCAACGCGTTTTCCTTGAACGTTAGGGACCTCACTTCGAATGTAGTTAGCGCCGGTAATTGCAGTATTAGCCCAAACATCTATTTCCCATACTCCTTCGTTCGGAGGAAGTAAATCATAGGCGATATAGCTTTCTAGACCATACATAAGCGCAGTACCGATATTCTTGCGTACTCTTTGAGCGCGATTATTGAAGACGATACCAATTCTATTCGCGTAGTACAGGCTGAATACATTGGCGTCATAACTCAATCTTCCCTTTTTGCCTCTAACCCCTAGATCACTAGTCCATCCAGTTTCATCTTCGATATTCGGGTCTATGATAAATGTGGGATTAACTGTTCTGATATCAGAAAAGGTCACAGATCGATAATTCTGACTCCAATTAAAGTACCTTTCTTTATCATTGACTTTTTTAGAAATACCTACTCCAAATAGTGCAAAACCTCGTGAAAAACTGAAGTCATCATTTAGTTCACTACGATTTATCACATTTCCAGCATTGTCATAAACGATATTCGTATAATTTCCTTGCGCCTCTGTCTGTATATGTTCCATTCGTAGGCCAGGAATAATACTCCAGCCCTCATTTAGGTAGAATATATGTTCAGCAAAAACTGCAAAGTTTCTGTTGGGATAAGTGAAGGAACTCTGATTAGGATAGTCATTGAATTCTTGATTTCGAAAGGTGAAATCAGCATCCGCTGCATTACTGCCAGGCCCCTGTTGTGTGAAATTTATACTTTGAAAGCCCTTCATACCAAAAAGCATTACTCGTGGTTGCCCCCCCTTGTATCTGTATCGATGAAGTACCTTCGCCTCAAGGGTTTGATTGTTGAATTGGCCGGCAATGAGGTCACGTTCATAAACGAAAGTACCATCGGCGTTTTGTTCATCAATAGTTAGTATTGGATTGAGGTTAATCATACTCGGGATTCCTCTGAACCCTAAACTTAATCTTTCAGCTTGTAAAGCGGTTGTTTTGATTTCAATGGTTGTTTTTGAGTTCGGAGTATAGACCCAATTGGCATGTAGTAGATTCCAGTTAACAGAGAAATAATTACGTTTACGGTTAGATGCAAATGGGTCACTGCCAAACATGTAATCTGTTAATCCGCCAGATTGCTGGGCTAAATAGTAGAGATATGTGTGCTCTAAAATGAACGTATTGTTTTCATTTGGCTTCAAACGCAGCTTCACGTAACTATGATCAGCATTTAATGCACTATTTGGCCTAAATCCTTGAGAAAGGCGTTTATTGTAATAACCATAGGCACTTACCATTCCCTTGTTAATACTTGCACTGGTAAAATTTGTACGCAGCCCATAAGATCCAATTGTGGTACTGTTTTCAAAAGCCCATTTGACATTTTCTTGAGGATCTTTCATCTTGAAGTTGAGCATTCCCCCAAACTGAGATCCGTATTGTAAACTTGCTGCGCCACGTATAACCTCTATCCTTTGAATTCCATCACTTGTAGGGGTATAGTAAGATTCTGGATACCCTAGTGGATCAGCACTAATGTCATACCCGTTTTGGCGCGTATTGAAATTAGAAGTCCTATTCGGATCTAGGCCTCGAGAACCAACGGAAAGCTGCAATCCTGCATCATCATTTTCAAAAATTGTAAGACCGGTAATACCTGAAAAAAGTTGTCTAGTGGTATTTGCACCCTTGTTTAAAACCAAATCATCTAATGATACCACCTCACTTTTTTTTCCTGCATAAATACTGAGGCCTTCGACATTTTTCAATGATGCGCGAGATTCGGACTTTTTCTCCGTTATCCTAATCTCATCAAGCACCACACTCGCGGTATCAGACGACTGTGCATAGCTTAAAAATGGAAATAAAAGAATTACAACGAGCTTATTACAGTCCATGAATGCTGTCGTTAAAAGGTAACAACCAATCAATCGGTTGGAAGTTTCTCGATTTTGTAATTAAATCTATGGTAGGGTCAACAAATGCCTTCGAGGTACGCCCGTTTAGACTTACAAATGAATCTGCATAAACAGAGATATTTCGACCTTCCGTTGCTTTATAGTGATTAGCTAAATGATGCGCGTACTCCAATATAAAGTCCGGTTGGAATGCCATTTGTTTTTCCTGAAATGAACTGAGAAATTCCTCGTTTTGAACAGTCCAGCTTTCGCCCGTGTCCTTGTCGACTATTCTAAAAGTGGTGTATCCTTGTTTTTCCATAAGCATTACTCGCCATGAAAACCTGAACCCTTGTTCATGCCAAAAGAGCTCTCCAGGGTAGAATAAATAGCGCCAAGGTAAAATGATTTGACTCGCTATTATAAGAGTGACCAACCATTTGCTAGAACCAAGATACTTTCTTTTTTCAGATTGATCTTGCGGTCTAAGAAAAGGCAGCGCTCTATAAAGGAATGCAATATGATATTTTGAAGGAAAAAAAATTGTCGCAGCTATAATCATAATCCAAGGAAACATACCAATAGGAAACAGAACACGTGTCATGATGTGAAAGGCGATTACCAGAACAAACGCTATCTTTTGTGTACGTTTATTTACAAGTAGAAAGGGGATAGTCAAATCGTAAATCGCTCCTCCCCATGAAAAAAGATAGTGTACCCACGTACTTTCAAAGAATTGACCGATTAAGGGGAGATCAGTTTTCGTTGTCAACCATATACTAAGAGGCTGAGCCTCAAAGAGCCAGTCGCTGTTTAATTTTGCCAAACCAGCATAAAAGTAGACGATGAAAATAAAAGCTTGAATACTTAACAATGTCCACTTAGGAATAAGTCGTTCACAGGATCTTCCTTGTTTATTATCAAGACTATATGTCGCATTTGCAGGCAAAAAGCAAAGTAACAGAGCAACAATACTGATGAAGTAATAATGATTTAGATAAGTAGTCTTATCCATAGCCTCTATGTAAGTAAAGGATAGAAAGAGTACCATTGTGCTCAACTTGTATCGATAACCTAGAGCTACGCCTATGGCGCTGATAAAACACAACAGGAAGAGCCCATAGGTCCATATCCCCAAGGGTTGTACCCATGAGAAACCTAAATAAGTAAAATGAAAGACAGGAGATAGATAGAGCTTTTCAACCCAGCCATAAGCCACGAATCTAAGCATTGATAGAGCTATGATAATTCCGAATAAAACACGAAAAGCCGCTAAAGGAGCGGCTTCTGTGCTGTAATATATAGAACGGTATCTCGATCTAATCGCCATCCGCATCTACATAGTCTATTTTTACGTTAAGTATTTGCATTACATCAGTTTTGATACGAATCGTATTACGCTGAAGCTCGTCATATAGGCCGAGCATTGTAAAATTATCGGTTTCGACGGTTGCTTTAAAACTTTCAGTAACCCCGTTTAGAGCAGTTTGGCTGGCCTCAAATTGTTGATTGACCGCATCAGATAAAGGTTGGCCATTTTCAGTAGCACCCAAATGGTCCAAATACTTTGAGAAGCTGGGGCCATCACTCAACCCATCATAGCTAGTTCCATTGAAAAACGCTACATGTGCATCAAAGCTCGTTTGAAACAACTCTTTTGAAAACCCAGGGTTGAACAATGATTCAATGCTATGTGGAAGTGTATTACTGCTAAAAATCCCTGCCGGAATGCCAACTTTACCTGCTCTCAACTCTTTTTCATAATGGAAAATGAAATCATTAGCCATCTTGTTCACAGAGGCACTCGCAGAAGAGCCATTGCCTTCTAAAAAAGTAGTTCTGTAATCGGTTGACCATTCGGTATAAACCTCATTTGCCAAATTATTTATGCTTGAAAACAAAAATTTCATGTAAGTTACTGCGCCAGGTTGTGTTGACAAGTAGTTCAGTTGGTCAGCAACTGAACCCTTGGAATAAAGTAGGTAGTCCAATGCAGGGAAACCTTGTTGCGTGAATGTAGAAGGGAGAAGTAAATTTGGCTCATTCCCTAAATGAAGTTGATTCACATTTATTTTTATCTCACTGGTGTCTGTAGGATAGGTATTGCAACGCAGTCGAATATTCCTTTGCTCTCCAGGGCCAATTTCAAATAGGCTAACTTTTTGCCAACTTCGGTAGGCAACCTGATATTTAAATCTTAACGTCTCTAAACTAGAAGCATCTAACTTTAATGAAAATGTATCGGCGGCAAGGACTGCTTCTGTTGAGGCCACCGAAAAGTTGTTCCAAGCTGGAATGATAATATCATCAGCCCAATGCTGCAGCATTGTTGAACGATTCCATGTGTCTGAATTCCCAGTGGTTCGCTCACAAGAAGTCGAGAAAAGGAGTACTCCAAAAAGGAGTACTCCGACCAACTTACTTAACAAAAAAGGTTTATGGTTCATCTTAGTTAGTTACTTGATCTACTGTAAAATCAAAACGGGCTGCGATATCCGTAGATAAGGTTCTTAGGGTAGTTGTTGATACATCCCAGAACCCATTTCCTGATGCATTTGACAAATCTTCTAACATATCGTTTACTTCTGAGCGGCTAAAATATGGCGCCTCTGTATCTGGGTTGTGCGTAAACTGTAGGCTGTAGATAAACCCGAATCCTTCACTCAGATCATGAAATCCTCCGCCCATATCACCTCCGTCAAGTGCCGTTGCACCTGCTTCAAGGTAGTACACTGAGCGAATTCCTATAACCTCACTAACTAATTCACGGATAATTGCCGCTTGTTCGTCTCGAACATCGTAATTACCGGCTACAATAGCAGCACGTCCTAACTTCAAGGCATCATAAACATCTTGTGCCATTGTACTGAAATCGCCGTCACCAATTACTCTTCCAAAGTATTTGTTTAGGAATGAATCGTCACCCCCAATCGTACCCAATGGGTTAGCACCATCGGCCGCTCCACCAAAAAGGTAGCCATATGCTTCATCCCATTTGTGCTCCATAGTTGTGTAGTTTTTGTCAGCAGCTAAAACATTATTGTCGTTATCCTCGCGGTTTGTACCAGCATCCAAGACACCTGGATCTAGGTAGTTATTCATCATTTGATCGCCCATTACTGCTCCAATTAAACCCTTAACAATGGCTTGATCATACTCTAAGCCAGCTTCATTTACGTAGCGAACGCTCGAACCATCCGCTATTTGACCAGCAGTTCCTGCGGCTGCCACTGTACTGAAGTTTGGAAAAACGTCATCTACTTGCGCTTGAATCCAACCATCAAAGTCCCCTTTAATCTGAGCTGCTTCCGATGCATTTGAGCTAAAATAGAGGTATGAGTCGGCGGTTTTTGATCGCAAACTTTTGGTTGAAGCATTTAACACAGGGTTTGTAAATGGATCAACATCGTTACCGTTTGCATCCTCATTTGCGTACATCTCTGCAAGATCTGTTGCACTTTTTGTGTCATCTTTGAGTGCAGATCCAAATTCTCCTCCCATTGCTAGGCGTTCCGATTGACCGCTGTAAGATACAGAAGTTAGACCGTCACGCTCGAATGAATACGACGCAGGAGCTATTACCTCTGGGTCAGTATTGCGTTCACACGCTAAAGCTATTAGCACGACAGGTGTTAGTAAAAGTATTCCTTTTTTCATTTTATTTTTATTTAGACTTATTATAAATAACGACGCAAAAGTAAGTTTCAAAAACAATAACTTTTACCGGAATACAAAGAAAAAATACCGCTAATAGAAAACACCGAAATTATAGATAGGTTTTCCTTTAACGGTTAAGATGAATGGCTACAGGGTTCCTCGGTTTTCTTGTTCTCGCTCTATAGCTTCAAACAGGGCTTTAAAGTTTCCCTTTCCAAAGCTGGTCGCACCTTTACGCTGGATAATTTCAATAAATACGGTAGGGCGGTCCATCAAGGGCTTAGTGAACAGCTGAAGTAAATAGCCTTCATCATCTCGGTCGACGAGAATTTTATATTTCTTTAACACTTCCATGTCTTCGTCAATAACACCAACACGGTCTTTTAGGTCGTCGTAATATGTGTTCGGAACATCTAAAAACTCAACGCCGCGCTCCCGAAGCTCGTGAATGGTGTGAATTATGTTATCCGTGGCCAATGCCAAATGTTGTATACCTGCACCATTGTAGAAGTTGATGTACTCTTCAATTTGCGAGCGCTTTTTTCCTTCAGCAGGCTCGTTGATTGGGAATTTGATGCGGCCGTTACCGTTCGACATAACCTTTGACATCAAGGCCGTGTACTCTGTAGAGATGTCCTTATCGTCGAAGGAAATGATTTGTGAGAATCCCATAACCTCCGCATAGAACTTTACCCAAGTATTCATCTGTCCCCAATCCACATTGCCCACGATGTGGTCTATGTATTTCAGTCCAACAGGTTCCGGCTGGTACTTTGGACTGCGGGCAACGTAACCCGGTAAGAAGGGTCCGTCATAATCGTTACGCTCTACAAACATGTGTACGGTTTCGCCGTAGGTGTAAATCCCAGAGGTAACTACCTTTCCGTTGGAATCTTCAATAACCTTAGGTTCTTGATAGGGCTTTGCACCACGCTTGGTAGTCTCTTTAAATGCTTTGGTCGCGTCCGGCACCCAGAGCGCCACAAATTTCACGCCGTCTCCGTGGTCGTTGAGGTGTTTGTTAATATTGCTGTCCTTCATCATGGAAGAGGTGATGACTAGGCGAATTTTATCCTGTTGGAGCACATACGACGTACAATCACTAACTCCGGTTTCTAGACCAGCATAAGCGACCTCTTGGAACCCAAAAGCTGTTTTGAAGTAATAGGCGCTTTGCTTGGCGTTGCCTACGTAGATTTCTACGTAATCAGTGCCCCAAAGTTCCAAGAAATCTTGGGCGTCCTCGTATTGTTTAGGCAGTGTTACCACTTGGTCCATTTTCTGTTTGATTAGGTTGCTAAAACATTAATTGATGAGGTTTAAGGCGGTATTCAGGTCATGTATCAAATCATTACAATCTTCTAGGCCTATGCTCAATCGAATGAGACTTTCAGTAATATTTATTTCTTCCTTCAACGTATCATCAACTTTAGCATGCGTCATGCTGTAAGGATGTTCTGCTAAACTTTCGGTACTGCCTAAACTTACCCCAAGCTTGAACACTTGGATGTTATTTAGAACGGTGAAGGCCTCTTTTTCTCCACCTTTGATATAGAGCGCTATCATCGAGCCTATACCGCCATATTCTTTGGAAAAAATCACCTGTTGTTCGGGATTCCAGTCAGTTATATTCCCTAGATATCGAATTTCTTCAACCGACGGATGGGTCACTAAAAATTTAGCAACTTTTCGAGTATTTTCCTCTTGCGCCTGTATCCGTATTGTGTAGGTTTCTAAGGATCGTAAAATGAGCCAACTGTCCATGGGTCCCAATATTCCTCCTATAAAGGTCCTTGCTTTTTTTATACGACTAATTAACTCAGTTTTTCCTGTTACGGCACCTGCAATAACATCGCTATGGCCGGCGATATTTTTGGTAAGTGAGTATACGACGAGATCAGCTCCATTTTTATGCTGCTGACTTAAAACTGGACCTAGGTAGGTATTATCCACGATAACTGGTACAAACTGCTCTTCGCTGCGAAAGGCCTCACATATTTTTTTAGCTTTTTGGATGGAATAAATATCCATAGTCGGATTGGCGGGGCTTTCCGTGAAAAAACCACTGACGGGTCGATCGGGAAAAGTAGATTGAACATTTGCTACGACCTTCTCAATAGACCATTGATGTTGAATTTGAAAACAACGAATATCGAATTCCTCTAAATAGTTAACCATGAAACTGTGGGTTCCGCCATAAACAGGATTTGTATGTAATAGTACGCTTCCTGGCCGACAAAATTCTAATAGAGTTGCGCTAATGGCTGCCATTCCTGAGCCAAAAACTGCTGCTTCGTCTATTTGGTCTAAATGGGCAAGTCGTTCCTCCAAAAGTGCTGTATTTGGAGAGCCTAGTCGACTATAAATATGACCCATTTGAGTGTTCAAAGGAGGCTCTTCCTTGCCTGTTGCCCACGCAAAGAACTGTTTTCCGGCTTCTGCGTTTGGAAATTCATAAGTAGAGGTCTGAAAGATGGGTTGTTTCATACTGCCGTGGTAATTAGCAGCATCATATCCCAGACCTAACATCGCTGTGGATTGTTTTTTCTTCATTTCGATAGGTTCACCATGCCAAGGCATGGAATCGTTATTACTTTATCCAGCTCTTGTGGTATTCACCGGCATCAAGAGCTAGGGCTTGTTCTGTTATTTTCAGTGGCGCAAAAGTATCGACCATCACGGCCAGCTCTAGCGTTTCCTTTTTCCCAATGCTGGCCTCGTACGTTCCAGGATGAGGTCCGTGAGGGATACCTGCCGGGTGTAGTGTGATCTGTCCACGTCCAATGTTGTTACGCGACATAAAATCGCCATCTACATAATATAATACTTCATCAGAATCAATATTGCTGTGGTTGTACGGCGCTGGAATCGATTCCGGGTGGTAGTCGTACAAGCGCGGCACAAAGGAACAGATGACAAAGGCCCCTGTTTCAAAAGTCTGGTGCACCGGTGGCGGTTGATGAACACGTCCGGTTATCGGTTCAAAATCGTGAATGCTGAACGCATACGGATAATTGAAACCGTCCCAACCTACAGCGTCAAATGGATGAGCAGCATAGGTATAGGTATGTAGCATATCTTCTTTCTTCACCTTAATGGAAAAGTCTCCCAATTCATCGTGGGCTTTACCCAGAACGGGCGTGCGCAAATCGCGCTCACAATACGGACTGTGTTCAAGCAACTGCCCGAACCAGTTTCTGTAGCGCTTCGGAGAATATACTGGATGGCTACTCTCTATTATGAAGAATCGGTTTTCACTTGAATTAAAATGAAACTGTTGAATCATCCCGCGGGGTATTACCAGATAATCACCTTCAGTAAAGGCCAAATCTCCAAACTGCGTCTTTAATGTCCCGCTGCCTTCATGCACAAAAACCACTTCGTCGTTTTGTGCATTCTTATAAAAGTAATCCGTCATGGATTCGGTTGGAGCAGCTAGGGTAATGGTACAATCCTTATTGGTCAAAACAGGATTGCGACTTTCCAAATAATCTTGAACGGGCTTTACGTCAAATCCTTTGAAGCGGTAAGCTTTCATATTCTTCTCAACGGCAATTTTCGGAGCGACATTAATGCTTTTACCCAATTCTTTTACCATAGTTGGCGGGTGATTGTGATAAAGCAACGAAGACATGCCGTCAAAGCCAATGGTCCCGAAAAGTTCTTCATGATATAGCTCGCCATTTTCCTTACGGAACTGGGTATGACGCTTGTGTGGAAATTGTCCTTGCTTCTGATAAAACGGCATAGGAATGACTCTTTTGTTTATGCGGGTTCCCTACAAATATACACTACTTTAGAGGAGTTAAAATCTCACCTATGTCATTGCATAAAGACCTTGGAAAACAACTGTTCGATTCTTTGAACTCCGGCCGAAGTATCGCGCCCATCCGCTACCACATCAAAAACAATGTGGATGCGGCTTACGAAGTACAGAAAGAGTTGGTTGCCTTGCGCAAGGCACGGGGCGAGAAAGTGGTAGGAAAAAAGATTGGATTAACCTCATTTGCAGTTCAAAAACAGCTCGGCGTGAATCAACCGGATTACGGCATTCTTTTCGATACTATGGATGTTTCGGGTAGCGGTAGTTTTGACACGGCAAAGGCCATCTTGCCAAAAGTAGAGGGCGAACTCACCTTTGTCCTTGGTAAAGACATTACTGCCAGCAACATTACAATGGCGGTGCTGAAGGATGCTATTTCAGAAATCCGCCCATCTATTGAAATTGTAGATTCTCGTGTAGAAGGATGGAATATCCGCATTTCAGATACCATCGCTGATAACGCTTCGGGCTCACATTTTATGATCGGTAAAGACCACCAAACTTTAGATGAAATAGATCCTTCGACTGCGGTGATGCGTTTGCACAAAAACGGCCAGCTGTGTAGTGAGGGCAGCGGTAAAGCGTGCATGGACAATCCACTAAATGCAGCACTGTGGCTGGCGCAGAAAATGGCCGATCAAGGCGAACCGTTGACCAAGGGTGAAGTTCTTTTGTCGGGCGCTTTAGGTCCTATGGTACCTGTAGTTCAAGGTGATGAAATTACTTTGGAGATCGATGGATTTGAATCTATTACACTAACTTGTTCATAAGAATGAGAAAATTTCTATACGTTTTACTAATTCTTATCGCCTATACTGCGGCTAGCGCACAGGGAAAAGCTTTTATCCCTGAACCAGGTGAGGGATTGAGTTTTAACACCTCGTCGCTCATGGTTGTTGGTGCTGGCGGCGCCTTTGTGCCTTCTTGGCAGGCAAATTCACAAGAGGTACAGCTCCTCCGTGAAAGGACTTTTGGGCTAAGTCACTTTGGTTTGGCGTATGGAGTAGGGTACAGCGGTCACTTTTACCACGGCAACTTACACATTGATGTTGGGGCGGACGGTGGTCAAACCCTGCAGAACCTTAACGATGTGACCTACCTCTCGAACAGATTGGCCTCCGAATATGTGGACGGCATTCTAGAATTCAGGTACCGTTCGTCAGCTAATAATAAAGGGCGATACAATCGATTTTACGTTGGGGCAATCGCAGGATATCGAGTAGATTCTTATGCGTATTTTCAAGCCGAAGATTACCGTGTAAAGTTTTATAACATTGGGGGGTTCAATACTATTCGATACGGCGCTTATCTAAAAGCAGGTCGAGGACCGTTTAACCTTTATTGTTACTACGGCCTGAATCCAATAGTTACTTCAGGAGTATTGGTCCCAGAATTAGGAGAAGCGACCAGCCAGAATATCGGGCTATCTATAACACTTTAGTTATTTCAGGGGCACGGCGGAACACGCTTCACCGTAGCTTATCTTTTTGGCGATGCCTTTAAGTGCATCTGCCGTTTGGATATAAGCATCTTGTGGAATACGAGGATCGCCACATCCCTTAATAATCACTGGTTTTCCTTCGAATGACATCAAGTCTACTTGGGCAAGTTTCCATCGGTAATACAGGGCAAAAAAGGCCTCTTCTGTAGGTGCCCAAAAGCTCCGAATATTGTGATCACTAAGCTTTGAAGCAACTAGAATAGAAGCCCACGCCGGGAGTATGGAGTCCGTTGAACAATGAATACGAACCACTGCGCCCATCAAAGGTGAGAAATCAAACGCTTTTAATGCAGCTCTGAAATCTTTTTCACGCAATAGGTAACCTCCATCAATAAATTGAGAGATGTCTAAATCTATTACCTTGGCGGGAAGGTAGTCCTCCAAATTAAAGGTGATTATCGAGCTCTGCGCGACTTTATTTACGATTTCCTCCTTGGACACAACAACGGATTACTGTTTTTTGTAATCTCGGAAAAATTCTTGGTTTTCTGCTGTTCTTAGACCGTCAAATACGAAACCCGGTTTTGAGGGAAGAATTGGTGCGTCTAGACGCTCATTATGCCAGTTTTCATTTGGCGGATATTTTTCTAATTCACATAAATTCGCCCGATTCTTTGAATTACGAGCAAAAAGAACGTCACCATAACGGATTGGTCGTTCCATGGTTCTAGTTTTGGAAAAATTTTAAAGAATTGGTTTGATTAAAGCATACCGAGCTCGAGTTTTGCCTCTTCACTCATCATACTCTTGTCCCATGGCGGGTCGAACGTAATTTCTACTTCTACGTCGTTCACGCTGTCTAAAGCTCTAGACTTCTCCTTAACTTCTTGTGGCAAGCTTTCTGCAACGGGACAATTCGGCGAGGTCAACGTCATCAAAATATGAACATCACGCTCTGTGCTCACCTTCACATCATAGATTAACCCCAGCTGGTAAATGTCTACAGGAATTTCAGGGTCAAAAATATTACAAAGTACGCCTACGACCTCTTCGCCTATTTTCTGCATTTCACTGTGTGTCAACTCTTCACTCATTGCGCTTAAAAATTACCCGGCAAAAGCCAAGGCGTAAAACTTCATTTGTTTGATTATACTCATTAGACCATTGGCTCTAGTGGGACTAAGATGGTCCTTTAGCCCAATCTCTTCCAAGAAACCATGGTCTGCAGCGGCCACTTCCTTGGCTGGTTGATCATTAAAAACGTCAATCAACATAGCAACGATACCCTTGGCAATAATGGCATCTGCATCTGCTTGAAATAATACATTATCGCCGTTTTTTTCAGCGTGCAGCCAAACCTTGCTTTGGCAGCCTTGCACCAAAAGATCATCTTTCTTCTTTTCTTTTGGCAAAGCATCTAGACTCTTACCCATCTCAATGATGTGGTTGTATTTATCCATCCATTCGTCGAAGAATTCAAACTCCTCGATCAATACTTGTTGTCTTTCTTTGATCGTTGCCATTAGCGCAGCATCGTTACAGCCTTTTCAAGAGCAGTTTTGAATATGTCAATTTCTTTTTTGGTATTGTACATCGCAAAACTGGCTCTTGCTGTACCATCAATGCAGAAGGCATCCATGATGGGTTGTGTACAATGTTGTCCAGTACGTACCGCGACACCTTGTTGATCCAACAATACTCCCAAATCATATGGGTGCGTTCCATCGACGACAAAGCTTAGAACGCTGGCCTTATTCTTGGCATCGCCAATCACTCTAAAGCCTTCGATTTCTGAACACTCTTGAGTTGCATATTTGAGCAATTCTCTCTCGTGGGCTGCGATTGCTTCAATCCCTATTTCATTGATGTACTTTAGCGCGGCACCAAAACCAATAATCCCTTCGATGTGAGGTGTGCCCGCTTCAAATTTATGTGGTAGTCCAGCGTAGGTGCTTCCATCGAGAGTCACTGTGGCTATCATCTCGCCACCACCTTGGTAAGGGGGAAGGGCTTCGAGCTTTTTACGCTTGCCATATAGCACTCCAAGGCCTGTAGGACCGTACATTTTATGACTGCTTAGTGTAAAGAAGTCGACGTTCCAAGCGCGTACATCTACTCTAGCGTGGGGTCCACTTTGAGCGCCGTCTACCAATGTCCAGGCACCTACTTTCTGAGCACGATTCAAAATGGCTTCTACAGGATTAATAGTACCAAGCGCATTGGAGATATGGTTGAACGCAACCATTGCGGTATTCTCGTCAATGATATCCTCTATATCATCTAAAACTACTTCACCGTGTTCGTTCATCGGTAGGTGACGAAGTTCTGCACCTGTGCGCTGACACAGCATTTGCCAGGGCACAATATTGCTGTGATGCTCAATGGCTGTGATTACCACATTTTGATTATTCGAAACAACTGCACCCATACCGAATGCAATGGTATTGATGCTGTCGGTGATGCCTCGCGTAAAAATGATTTCTGCTGTTTCCGCTGCATTGATGTGGGCACGCACCTCTTCGCGCACGGCTTCCATCGCATCAGTGGCACGTTGGCTCAACGTATGGACTCCTCGGTGCACATTCGCATTGTAGTTTAAGTAATAATCCGAAATAGCATCGATCACTGTAATGGGCTTCTGCGCCGTAGCAGCATTGTCTAAATAAACCAACGGCCTTCCCTGAATCTCTTGATTCAGGATAGGGAATTGCTGGCGTATGCTTTGGACATCGTAGCTCATTACAGCGCGAACTCTAGGTTGATACCGAGCTTTTCAGCGATTACGCCATTTAAGCGCTTTTGTAATTGTGGAATCTTTATATACTCGAGTGCATCTGAAGCAAAGGCGTAGGTCATTAGACCTTGAGCTTCAAACTTTGGAATACCTCGAGAACGCAAATAGAAGAGGGCATTTTTGTCTAATTGTCCCACGGTACACCCGTGTGAACAACGAACGTCATCTGCAAAAATCTCTAACTGAGGTTTCGTATCAACCTTTGCTTTATCGCTCAATAGAATATTATCGTTCTGTTGGAATGCATTGGTCTTCTGTGCCTTTTGGCGCACCAATACTTTACCGTTAAACACGCCGTGGCTATTGCCGAGGTAGATGCCTTTGTACAACTCGCGGCTATAGCAATGAGGCTCTTGGTGGTCCACTAAGGTGTGGTGATCCACGGTCTGTCCATCACCAATGATGGTGATACCGTCCATGTGACTTTCAGCGTGTTCGCCGCCAGAGTAAAAATTGAGGTTATTACGAACCAATTTTCCTCCGAAACTATAAGTACCCACGTGCACAAGCGAGCCTGTCTCTTGGTTCACGTGGGTGTTGTCCACCAAGGATGCTTTATCGCTATCGTTTTGCACTTTGTAATAGTTTAGGCGCGCATCGGGCGCAGCGAAAACTTCACTCACAAAATTTGTAAAGCTCTCGGCGGTACCTAAATTTTGGTGCCGCTCTAAAACCTGCACCTCCGCATTTTGTTCTACAATAATGAGGTTGCGGTTCTGTGAGAATGAAGTGCCATTCTCATCTGTGGTGATGTAGAGGATTTCGATAGGCTTGTCTACCGTTTGGTTCGCCTTAACTCGAATATAAGCACCGTCGTCCGCAAATGCGGTGTTTAGATCAACAAAAGTCTCTCCTGCTGGAGCGGCTTTACCCAAGTATTTGGCAATTACATCCGGGTATTTATTCAATGCAGCAGCAAAGGTGCAAATGTCATAGCTCTGGTGGGTAGATTCGCTCAACCATGAGCTATATTTACCATTGATGAAAACCAACTTATACGTATCTAAATTGCTAAGCAAGTATTGTTTGATATCTCCAAAAGATACTGCGCTTTCGCTCTTCAGCATGATTTTGTAGTCGTGCTTTAGTACCGGCTTAAGATTGGTATATTTCCATTCTTCGTCCCGCGTAGTAGGGAAACCGGCAGTTTCAAAACGATCCAAAGCTTCTTTACGCATGTTAACTACGCCTAAATTTTTGGACCCGTTCAAACCAGCTTCGGCAATGACGAATGAAGAGAGTAAATCCTGTGCTAAATCTGTCATACGTTTTCTTCCTTGATCCAGTCGTATCCTTTAGCTTCTAATTCGAGGGCCAAATTTTTATCGCCGCTCTTGACAATCTTACCGTTGTACAATACGTGTACGAAATCTGGCTCGATGTAATCCAATAGACGTTGGTAGTGAGTAATGACTAACACAGCATTGTCTTCGCTACGCAGTTTATTTACTCCGTTCGCCACAATGCGAAGGGCATCAATATCCAAGCCTGAATCGGTCTCATCTAGAATGGCTAATTTTGGTTCTAACATTGCCATTTGGAATATCTCATTGCGCTTCTTCTCACCACCTGAGAAACCTTCATTTAGACTACGGCTGAGGTAGCTCTTATCCATCTCGAGTAGTGCAGTTTTCTCACGCATCTTTGCCAACATCTCTCTGGCTTCCATCGGTTCTTCACCACGGCCTTTACGACTTTCGTTGATGGCAGTTTTGATGAAGTTACTCACCGTGACACCTGGAATTTCAACTGGGTACTGGAAGCTGAGGAAGATGCCTTTATGTGCGCGCTCTTCCGGATCAAGATTGAGTAAGTCTTCGCCTTCAAAGTCGATGGTACCGCCTGTTACTTCATAATCCTCGCGACCAGCGATGACGCTACTCAAGGTGCTTTTACCCGAACCGTTAGGCCCCATGATGGCGTGAACTTCACCCGGGTTGATTTCTAAATTAATGCCACTGAGAATTTCCTTTTCCTCAACGCGCGCTTGTAAATCATTGATTCTAATCATCGCTTATCCAACTGAGCCTTCAAGAGAGACTTCCAATAGTTTTTGTGCTTCCACGGCAAACTCCATTGGAAGCTGGTTCAATACTTCTTTACAGTACCCATTAACAATTAAGGCAATGGCTTCCTCCGTGCCAATTCCTCTTTGATTACAGTAGAAAATCTGGTCCTCACCAATCTTCGAAGTGGTCGCCTCGTGCTCAATCTGTGCACTTGGGTTTTGCGCTTCGATATATGGGAATGTATGTGCACCACATTGGTTCCCCATCAGCAGCGAATCACACTGGCTGAAATTTCTGGCATTTTCAGCACGTGGACCAACGCGTACAAGACCCCTATAACTGTTGTGGCTTTTACCTGCACTTATACCTTTAGATATGATCGTACTTTTCGTGTTTTTCCCCAAGTGAATCATCTTCGTTCCGGTATCTGCTTGCTGGAATTTATTTGTTACTGCAACGCTATAGAACTCACCTACACTGTTATCTCCTTTCAAGATACAGGACGGGTATTTCCAAGTCACTGCAGAACCTGTTTCTACTTGCGTCCAGCTAATCTTTGAATTGCGCTCACAGATGCCGCGCTTGGTCACAAAGTTGAAGACACCGCCTTTCCCCTCAGCATCACCAGGGAACCAGTTTTGTACGGTGCTGTATTTGATTTCAGCACCCTCCATAGCAACAAGTTCAACCACCGCAGCATGCAACTGGTTTTCATCGCGAGATGGAGCAGTACAACCTTCGAGGTAACTCACATAAGATCCCTTATCGGCTACTAAAAGTGTTCGTTCAAACTGACCCGTACCCGCTTCATTAATGCGGAAATAGGTGCTTAATTCCATAGGACAGTGAACCCCCTTCGGAATGTAACAGAAAGATCCGTCGGTGAATACGGCGCTGTTCAATGCCGCATAGAAATTGTCGCGTTTTGGCACAACGGTACCTAAGTGTTTTCGTACCAGTTCAGGGTGCTCTTGAATAGCCTCACTCATCGAACAGAAGATGATGCCTTTTTCAGCCAAGGTTTCTTTGAAGGAGGTAGCCACCGAAACAGAATCGACCACAACGTCCATCGCCACCCCGGTCAAACGCTTTTGCTCGTCAATACTTATGCCTAACTTTTCAAAAGTTTTCAAGAGTTCAGGATCAACCTCTTCCAAGCTGTCCAAGGTTTTAGTTTGCTTAGGAGCACTATAGTAAGAGATTGCCTGAAAATTCGGTTTGTTATAGGTCACATTCGGCCAATCCGGCTCAATCATTTCCGACCACGTACGGAAGGCGTCAAGGCGCCATTCAAGCATCCATTCGGGCTCATTCTTTTTTGAGCTAATCAATCGAATCACATCTTCATTTAAGCCGGGGGGCACCTTATCACTTTCGATGTCGGAGGTGAACCCATACTTGTACTCTGATGCGGTTATTTCGTCTAAGATTTCGTCGCTCATAGGGTGTTATACTGCGAAGCTTTCGCCACACCCGCAGGTGCGCGTTGCATTCGGATTATTAAAATTGAAGCCTTTACCGTTCAAACCGCCGCTGTATTCGAGCGTCGTTCCGATGAGGTATAGCAGACTCTTTTTTTCAACTACCACTTTAACTCCGTTATCTTCATAGAGTTCAGAGTTTGCCGGCATATCAGCCGTAAATTCCATTTTGTACGACAAGCCGGAACAACCACCGCTTTCCACACCAACGCTGATGTAGGTAGTTTTAAGACTCCTGCCTTCTTCTGCCATCAGGGATGTCAGTTTGTCTTTTGCTGAAGTTGATACTTTGACCATATTGATTTCGACTAATTTCAAAAAAGCACTGCAAAGTTAATGAATAAGGGCCTTTTATCTTGCAATCGTATCTTTTAAGGTGATAACTTTACTTTATGTTTGATTCGAAGAACGCACAGCGCACCCCAATCTCAGATTTAGGCGAATTTGGTCTGATCAATCACCTGGTAAAAAACGCGAAAACAAAGCTCTCTAATACTGCGCTGGCAGGAGGTGATGACGCTGCGTTGATAGATCAAGGATACCATTATACAGCCATTTCAACAGACCTTCTAGTTGAGGGCGTGCATTTTGATTTGAGCTATGTGCCGCTGAAGCACTTGGGCTATAAAAGCGTCGCGGTGAATCTGAGCGATATCTACGCTATGAACGGTGTGGCTGAGCACATCACCGTGGGTATAGCTGTGTCAAACAGGTTCCCTGTAG
>MDTG01370849.1_pt1 | contig 41528 bp, 32 predicted proteins | sample 811421 | NCBI WGS metagenome assembly MDTG01 (sample SAMN05326645, study PRJNA326480) | marine metagenome | isolation source: seawater | place: Pacific Ocean: South East | collected 2011 | reverse complement strand
TGCATTCCTCTTATGCCGCCTATCAAGAGGGTATGTATTACGTTTTGTATCTCACGATTGGCTTTTCAGCGTTACTTTACGCCACGTTGGGGCTTCGTAAAGGTCAAATAAAACTCGCATCAGCCAGCCTTACCCTCACCATTGTGTTAGCAGGGCTATGCATACTTTTCTTCACGATTGATATTGCTTCGGCTCGCTACGGCTTGTTATTTTTCTTCACGCTTCCCATTATTTTGCGGCTATTTTACGGCAATAAAGCCGCCATGATTGGTATGTTTTTAAACCTCATTCCTTTTGCAGTGCTAATAAACAACCAGCCAATAGCCCCACTTTTTGGCATCGACATCACGTTACCTGACACTCACACTTATTTAAGTTCGTTAATATTCATGTTTTTTAACTTTTGCCTGCCCATGGCCGTTATTCGCGTGATGACATCATTGGAAAGTCAATCATCATTAAACTTGAAGCAAACGAAAAAGATGGAAAAACTGGTAAGTCGCTATCAAGAAATATTTAACAACGGCGGCATCCCTTCCCTGTTTTGTGATCAACAAGGGAAGATATTGCAAGCTAACAAAAGTGCCCGGAAACTGATTAATCAATTACCGGAACCTTGCCAATATATTCATCAACTTTTTGAACTAAATGAGCCGCTGAGTGCAGGTCATCGACAAAAAACATATATAACGGGCAATCCACATGCCACCTTCGAGCTTCAATCTGCCAGCCTACAGCACCACAAAAAACAATTAATCCATTGCTTCGACGTATCTGAGGCAACAGAACATGACCGCAAGTTCGACGCATTTAAACGTCAACATTTTGAAAAGCATTATTACGATGAGCTCACAGGTTTGCGAAACCATCATTATTGGAATAGCAGTGTTAATCAGCCGGTACCTGCAAACACGCAGGCGGTCATGCTAAAACTGGCGAATTTGCGTGACATTAACTTGCGGTATGGTTACACCCAAGGTGACAAAGCAATGGCACGATGTGCAGCGCAGATACAAAGCGTACTGCCCGCATCGGTGAACGTGTATCGATTACCTGGTGCGAGATTCCTGGTTTCATGCCAACATGACTCGCACCAGTCAAAAGACTTTAATGCTTGGCTTCGTAAGAAGCTTCCCCGCACTATTCATATTGATGACAATCTCGTCAAGCTGTCTCAACCATTAAACTGGCTGGGCGGCTTTGTACATGTTTCCACTCCCCAGTCGCCTTCTCAGGTTACTGAGTCTTGTGCTATTGCCCTAAGCCAAGCCACTAGCGACAAAGATTTCAGCCAATTTGATAGCAACGTAGTCAAGCTTATTCGCAAAGACACGCAACACAGAGACAAGGTGAAGCGCTTACTCGATAACCGTTGTTTAGCGTTATGGCTACAGCCTCAGGTTTCCATTGATAATGCAATTGTAGGTTTTGAAGTACTTGCTAGGCTCAAAGATGATGAAGAGAATAAGATACTCCACCCCTATCAGTTTCTTCCTGTGATTGAAAAAAACAACTGGCACATTCTCTTTACTCAAAAAGTGCTTGATAACACCATTGAACTTATTGAAAATTGGCCAAGCAGTATTCCGTCAGTTCCCGTAGCCATAAACTTGTCGGGCCCTGAACTACTCAGTGATTTGTTCTACGAAAAATTACTGCGCCGATATTCCGAAAGCGCCTTTTTGCGCGAGCGCCTGAAGCTGGAATTAACAGAAACCTCGGTATTGGCGAGCCACCAGGAAACGAAACGCAGGCTAACTTCATTGGCCAATGTGGGCGCGACTATTATTATTGATGACTTTGGTACTGGCCACGCGTCACTGTCACAACTTATCGATATGTCTGCATCGGTGTTGAAAGTCGATAGAGAATTTATAGACCGTATAGATAGCTCAGATCGCCACCGTAAAATTGTTCAAATGACGATAGAGTTGGCAAAAAGCCTTGATATGCAGACCATTGCTGAAGGAGTAGAAACGCAAGCACAGCTTAACCTACTTGTTGATATGGGCTTCACTCTTTTCCAAGGGTATTTGTACGGCAAACCAGCCCCACTTGAAGCGTGGCAAGGAATGGACAAAGCTATTACTGTTGGAAAATCTGCAATTTAATAACCGACTATAACAAATTTAAATACCTATTCTCTTGCATTTTCACCCGACCCTCGCTTTACTGGTAAGACCAGAAGAGCGAGAACGACAGATGCCTAAAGATATTAGCGTTACCTGTGAAGACAGTACTCACTTAACCGCAACACTCTACGCCCCCGAACACGCCGTTAAAGGCGCAGTCATGATAGCGCCCGCCACAGGTATTAAGCGTCAGTTTTACACAGCGTTTGCTAACTACCTCTGTGAACAGGGATTTGGTGTGATCACATTCGATAACCGCGGTATTGCTGAATCGTTAAAAGGTAAGATTAAACACAGTAAAGCCTCTTTGGTAACTTGGGGGCAGCAAGATATGCCCGGAGTATTAGAAACCTTAAAAATGCATTTCCCCAAGACTCAATACTTTTTAGTCGGTCATAGTGCAGGCGGGCAACTTTTAGGGCTAATGCCTAACGTGAATGATCTTACTGCATTTTGTAACTTTGGTAGCTCATCGGGTAGTTTGCGTAACATGCGAGCTGGCTATTTGCTAAAAGCGCACTTTTTCATGAATGTTTATATCCCCTTGAACAACTTACTTTTCGGACACACAAAGTCTCACTTAGTCGGCATGGGTGAGCCTTTACCTAAAGGCGTTAGCAGGCAGTGGCAAAAGTGGTGTAATGGCCAAGGTTACGTGAAGGAAGCCTTTGGTAAAGAAGTACTGAAGCACTGGTATGATGAAATACGCCTGCCATCTAAATGGTTGTTAGCCAGGGATGATGATATTGCCAACCTGTCAAACGTTGAAGATATGATTAGCGTCTTTCCTGCGCTAGAGGCAGAAATTCGTTTAATCGAGCCCAACGACCATAATCTTGCAGAGATAGGCCACATGAAGTTTTTCTCTAGAAAATGTCAGTCGCTATGGCCAGAGGTGAGTGATTTCCTCAGATCTCACCTGAACGCTTAATTTCTTCACGCAATGCTTCGGCTTGTGGGCGAGTATCAAAATATTCTTCGACGGTAAGTAGCGACGTTAGAATTCGCTTGGCCTCATCAAAGTTACCTAATTTATAAAGTGTAACGGCTAAATGGTATTTAAGTGATGGTGACGACGCATCCCTTGCCGAGGCATCTCTTAGAATAGGTAAGCTTTCTTTGTAACGTCCGTTAAGCGCTAAGCTCCATCCATAGGAATGCAATACATCTGCGTTTTTCGGCGCAAGCTCATACGCTTCTTTTGCATAAACGAAACTTTGGCTAGTATTCGTGGGGAAGTGCAAAATAGCTAACCGATTCAACATCGCATACCTGCTATTATCATCAACAAGACCAAGTAATTGCTGATAGTGGCCAATAGCCTGAGTTCTATCGCCATAATAATAGTGATACTGGGCAAGTAAATTGCGAGGAAAGTAACGCGTTGGATCTTGCTTTACTATGCTATCTAAACGAGACAGCAAGCGTTCAAAACTTTGCGTTTTAACGCTAATTGAATACAGTTTTGCTAGGGCCAAGTCAAAATTCGCATCAAGTGCTAAAACGCTTTCGAAATACTCATAGGCCTTATCTAGTAGCCCTTTCGCTTGTGCTAGTTCCCCTTGTTTGAAGATTACTAAGGGATCATTAGGAAAATCCCTTTCGAGCATTTCAAGAGAAGTCGCGGCAGCTTTCAATTCTCCAGAAACAAGCATCAACTTCACCAGCTGTAAATGGATATTTTTATCATCTGGCACCAACTCATGTGTGCGTTTCATGACCTCTAACGCTTTGAGTTGCTCACCTAATGCTGTCCAAAGGGCGACTTGCGCAAGTCGTGTATTAATAGAAAGCGACGGGATAACATCCATCTTTTTAAGTGTAGTCAACGCTTGTTGCTTATCTCTTACTTTTACATAAAACCCTGCCAGTTGCACTAACGCAACTTGGTTTCCAGGTTCATTCGCTAACAACTTTCTCAGCAAGTCTATAGCACTCTTGTAGTCACCCATTTGCGCATATGCGGCTACTGCCGCAAAGGTAACGCTAGATGGTGCCGCTGCACCATTGGATACTAATATTTTACCAAAGCCTGAAATGGCGGCTTGAAGATTACCCATTTGGAAATCAATTTTGGCCAATTGAAAAGCAACTTGTAAATGTTCAGGACGTAATGCGGATAGGGAGAGTAATATTTCTCTAGCCTCATCAAGCTCATTACGTTGGAACAATAAGGTTGCCTGATTATAGCGTGCTGCGAACAGCCTCGGTGAATGTATAAGTACCTTATCAAGAACCTCTTGTGCTTTTTCGTACTGCTTATCAATAATGAGTTGTGCGGCATACATATTTTGAATCGATACATCATCTGGGAAGCGTGCTATCAGAAGCGTAATTGCTTCACTAGCCAGTGCCGAGTTCCCGCTATTAAGGTGATGTAACGCATAGGTCATCAGTACTTGCCGGTTTTCGGGGTAGCGTTCCTTTAAGCTAGACAGTTGCGCATTGCTTTGAACTGCTTTCCCACGACTTAACGCGACTTGCACCGCATATAAAGCGACGTTAACGTTATTTGGATAGGCTTCTTTCAACTTATTCAATAAGTTTACTGCTGCAAAATTTTGCTTGTTCTCAAGAAAAAGCGTTCCGAGCAATAAGGCTTGTTCTATATTGTTGTCTATTAATGTTTCTGCATGAGGCTGCAAAGCTGACATAGCTGATTTCTTATCTCCAAGCGCAATGTTCGTGCTTGCTAGCAATATCGCCGTTTGTACATCTTCTTCCGTATGCTTGGCATAACTGAGGAAATTATCCCGCGCCGTTTCGTAATTTTTCTGCATCAACGCCACCATACCCCGGAGGTAATAAAGTGCGGGGTCGGTGTGCAACATTACGTCATCTACATTGGCTAACTGAGTAGCAATTTGCTCTAACTGAGGCCTGATAACAGCTAACGATTCAACCTGACTAGTCAGCCAACTATTGACGAACAATACATATAGATCGCCTTCAGTTTGTAACAACAAATCTTCAGTGATTAAAAGCGCTGCATCAAAGTCAGAAGAAGAAATGTAAGCATCAATTAAACTACGCGCCATGGTTGGATTATTGGGAGACAGCAAGAACGCTTGGCTGTAAAACGTCTGAGCTTGCGCATATTCTCGACGTTCTGTTGCCAGTTGCCCCTTTAGCCACCAAGTTTGCGCTTGGGTATCACTTTGCGCCATAGACTTCACTAATAGGGATTCAGCTTCTTTAAAACGACGCTCAAGTATCGCTAATAATGCCAATCCGTTGAGGCCTTTTGGATTGTCAGCAGCGCGTGTCAAGAGTTGGTCATATTCATACTTAGCGCACAACATCCGAGATTGCTGTATGCACGCTTTAGCACGGATTGTATGCCAGTTTATTAACGCTTCAGCAGGAAAAGTTGAATCAAAATCAAGAGCGAGGATGCGCTCACTCTCACCTAAGCGAAGCATTACCTCGCCCCAAGGTTCAAAAATAAGTCCAGCATCCCCCCCTGCGTCATAGGCAGCTTGAAATGCAGCATCTGCTTGGGTAAACATACCGTTAACCTGATACAACTGCGCTAATAATATCTGTGCGGGTAAATAGTCTGGAGCAGCTTTAAGCGAATTCTTGGCATGAATAAATGCCTCTTTGTATTCCTTTTGTGCGAAGGAAGCCTTCCCCTTTTCATAGTCTTCGTTATTCGCTGAATAAACGGAGAAAGAAAACGAAAAAGTCACAAAGAAAACAAGCGCATTGAATGCGCTTGTAGTTATAGAAAACGGGGGAGAGATTTTACTCATCAAGTAACATGCTCTTTTAAGGAAATTTAGTGCCGGCGCGCTCTTCTAAAACTCAAGAATAACAAAAATAACGCTAGTACAGCAATGGAAGGTGGCTCTGGCACACTCACTACCGGGGGAGCTGATGGAGTCTCGTAATTAAACACATAGTTATGAAATTCACGGGCGCCGGTATATGAAACCGCAGCGAAAGAGCCATCGAACGACGCGCCACCACGAGTTGTAGCCAAGGGGGCCAACACCGAACCTTTAACGGCTAAACTATTAAAATTAATACTTTCTGCGTCGTAGAAGTTCCAAAGTACATTTGAAAATGCTTCGCTACCGTTGAAACCGTTGTTTAAGTTCACTCCGCCACCCACTACTATTTCATTAGCAAGGTCGCTACCAGCAGAAACATTAATGATAACGGTTTCTGCATCGCCCCAGTTAAGAGACAAATTACTATTTTGGGCAAAGATATCGTCAGCAGAAACGTCGAATACTGCAACGCTGTCCGTACCTACATAATTAAACGTGCCATCGCTGTATGTGGCATTTGCGCTAAGGCTAGCAAAATATGCTGAGTCGGCATGAAGTGAGGCCGCTACGTCATTTATACTAAGGTCAGCATTATAAATAGCTTCGCCATCATTCCCGTCATTCAGTTCTACATGCGATACATTAAGTGCCCCGCCGTAAACCAAATTATTGTCATTTAATACGCGAATTTGGTTGGCATTAACGTCACCCATAATAGTCACAGCGTCTATGGCAGTATCTGTATTTGCAAGTCGACTCCCAAACTCAACCGCACGTCCACTTGCATTTAAGTCACCACCGATAAGCACTTGCCCCTGCACGTCTCCACCTTGGAAGTTGTAATCTTCCAACAAGATGAGGTTGTAGGTACCTAACGTACTTGAAGTAGTCTCTTCGGCTTTCACAGAAGCTACGAACGCGAACAACGATATCACTAATACTACTAAGCGAAACATCACGTAATGCCTTATATTTGTATGAGGTTTGGAAAAGCTTTTCAACGAAGCAAATTAATTCAGAGCTCGCGGGTCACACGCAGCCATAGAAAGCGCAATCAAAATTCGTACCAACAATGCAACCCTCTGATTCAAAATAGGTTTTTACATCCGAGCACTAATTTAATTGGTAAGGTGTAAAAATAACTGACTCGCGGCTACCTTTATTGCACTTATGGTAACATCTCACGTTGTTTTGGTGCATTGTGCTTTAGTAGTGATTAGTGCCTTCCCCATTAACTTCAAGGGGAAGGGTAGAAAGTGAGCCATAAATTACGGTATGAATATTAGTCCTTCATTAGCCGGAATGTCACCAATACAAATATTCTCAAAGTTATGCATTAACGACGCTATACTGTTGTGCTGTTTTATCGATAACCAAGAAGCCGTCCACATAATAGCTTCTTTAACAAAGGTACCGCTTTTTGCTTGAAACACACTCGAGCCTAATTCCGCCATTCTGGTTTGAATGTGCGTAGGTGCAAAGAAGAATTCATCGCTATTGCCAGAGGCGTCTTCAGTATTTTCAGCGCCATCCCCTGTGCCCGCATCTTGCCAATGGGTTAATCCCACTTGCACATAGCGCATAAGATCATCACCAAGCCTAGTCTTGAGTCGCTGCTTAACGTCACTGTTGCCCGACATATCTACCACAATACTGGCTTTACTGGCGATGTCATCTAGGTTGTCATAACAAACCACTTGATTGTAAACATCTAGCCCCGCAACAAACTCTTGGCTTTTACCAGAGGTTACCCCTACCACGTGATAGTCATCTTTTTTAAGGGCATAGGCCAACCCTAAACTGGTTTTGCTTGATGCACTTAATACAATCACTTGTTTTGGCTTAGGCGCGTTGTACTGGTCGATTAAATCCCATAAACAATAAGATGTGATGTATAAAGGCCACAGTAGCATTTGCAGGTTTTCACGGTGTGACTGGGTTTTATCGCCATCACTTTCTAATGGGCGATACAGGTTATAACCCTGCGGTAATGCTTTTCTATGCGCGCTGGTATCAATCAGATTTCCTTGAGCAAAAGCAATGGCGTCCATGTGCAGATGAGTGGCAGGCGGGAAATACCCAAAATAACGGCTGCCTACGTCCACACCCTCAACGCTCGATGCTGACACCTTCCCAATACCCCACACAGGAATAACCCCCCACTTATTGTTGGCGTTGCTCTCTAGAGGTTCGTTGGAAATTATGTTGTCGGAAACCGCTGGGAAAAACTGCCAATATCCAAGCTTTTCACCCATCATGAAATAAGTGAGATTATTGGCGGTAAAGGCAAAACGCTCTACTTCAAAAGTCACTCCCTCTTTCGACAGCCCTTGATTAGAAAAAACGGCGTCTTCTGTCGCGACTATACGGTGTTGACTTAAGTCTTGTTTATCAACTTGAAACTGTTGCATAACCTTATTCCCTTTTTCTTAGTATTAGAGTTTGCCACTGGCTTTTAGCGTATGCATGTACTCCATGAGTTTCCCCATAGCAGGTTGCGAGGCGGCTTTAAGGCGCCCTAATACATGTAGTTTCGGCATATCGTCTTTGGCCACACCATGAACAATTTTGGAAAACCCATCGAGTCGACAATTGTGGATCCATGCTCGAAGCTCAGGCGCCTCACCCCAAATATGCATATTTCGCAGCATGGCTGCTGTCATAGGTACCCAGTCAATATCACGGTTGGGCAAAGGAACAACTTGGGTCAGTTTCTGTTTGGTAGCGTCATCATCATAGGCTGCCTCAACATGGGCAATTAGCGCAGCACTGAACACTGGTTGGTAAGCTCGCACGGTTTGCGGCGTAATTGTATTGCCCTCAAAAACAGGCTTTATCTCTAAATTTGTAAGTGCTGACGCCGAACAGTCTACTATCAAAGCATCTTCTGGCATTGCCCACTGAGTATTCTCGAACGTAAGCGCCTCTTTTGCCACATGGGTCACCCTGCCATGGCGAATAATATTGGGTAGGGTTTGCAGTGCCGCCAATTCGGCTTCGCTTACCGTTGCGCCATGGAACATAGCGGGCCTGACGTCTTTATCTATACGCAGCATCACGCCCTTTTCCTCTAATTTATCGAACATATCATCAATAGAGGTCGACTGAGCAATAGCTTCCATTTGGTTCGCTTGCGCACCAATGGTATCGAAGAAAAAGTCATCTAGTGGCTGGGTGTTTTTTCGATTAAGCAGCCATGCATCCCGTGATACTACCCAATGGATTTTTTCAGGGTTTGCAAAATTACTAAGCAACCATAAACAAGTGTCGATCCCCGTTTTACCGCCGCCTATGACCACATAGTTTTTATGCCCGCGTACACGTTGGGTTAAGGTGTTTACTGGCGTAAAATCTACATCGTCATCAAGGGTAAAACTGGGCTTGTGGGTAATGGGAATACTGGTTTTTAAGTAGGTCGCATCCACGGTTTTTTTATTGACGGTAACCTCATAGGTTCTACCGCCCGTGATATTAGTAAATTTACCATCGCCTTCGTATTGGCTGAGGGGAAAATACTGTACGCGACCTGTGGGCAAAAAGGTCTCTTGCATGACTGCATCAAAGTAGGCACTCACCTCAGCACCCGAGGCCAACCCCATTAACCCTTTATTCATTCCTATTTTATCAATTACGCCGCGATTTAGCTCTCGTGAACAAACACCATAGAAAGCAGATGGCTGATGTAGGGTGACAAAAGGATAGGCTAAGTTCCAATGGCCGCCAGGTTTAGCGTATTTATCGACAATGATAATGCTGGCATCGGTTTCACTGAGTAGTACATCGGCAAATGCCATGCCTACCGCCCCACTTCCCACAATCAAATAATCGCAAGTTAATTGTTCTGCTTTCATATACTATGTCCTTTATGTATGAACCGGCCTGCACGCGGGTTTTTAAAATGTAATCACACTAAACGACAATCTAATGGAACGATTGAATATAACAGTGTTATATTCAATATATATAACGCCGTTATATTGCGCAACATGTAAATTCAATGTAAATGAAAAAAGATACTCGTCAGAAAATTTTAGATGCAGCTTCCACCTTGTTCTTGAAAGGGGGCACCCACGCATTAAGCGTACGTGCCATCGCGGAGGGCGCAGGTATGTCTACTATTGGCATTTACAGCCATTTCAAAGGGAAGCAAGGTATTCTCGATGCCTTGTATATTGAAGGCTTTACCCTTGTCGATGAGATGATGAAACAATCAGAGGGTAATACCCCATCAGATAGGTTACTTAATGCCTGCGAACACGTACTGCGATTCTCTGAAAAACATGCAGCGCATTACAATCTAATATTTGGCTCTAACCTAAAAGACTACACTCCGAGTGAGGACGCAATTGCTGCAGGGGAAAAGGCGTTTATTACGTTAACGAAAGTGGTATCAGCGATAATTAAAAAAGAGATTGCTGTAGAGGAGCGTCAAGATATAGCCATGCAAATTTGGGCGTTGTGTCATGGTTACATAAGTCTAAACCAACATGAAATTCGCAATAGAATTAATTGGGTGGACTGGAAAGCGCGGGCATTGAATGCAATTCGCCTTAACGTATACGCGTTGGTGGCTACCCACAATAGTCATTGCTAATAGACGCTTGTTAAAGACGCTTGTTAAAGACGCTTGTTAAAGACGCTTGTTAAAGACGCTTGTTAAAGACGCTCATAAGAAGAATACAAAGCAGCAACACATTAACCGGCCTATCACGAACATGCTCGAGGTAAGTGACAATTTATGTGCTGCTGACTCATGGTACGGTTCGAAGCTTATTTCGCTTCGTTTAGCGCATCATCGATGTCTTTCGCGCAATGCCTATCTTTAAGCTGCGCATCGCCCCACGTACGATTAACAATTACGCCGCGCTGTACTGCAGGGCGAGCCTCTATTTCTGTTGCCCAACGCAGAACATGTTTGTAGTCGTTAACTTGCAAGAAAGTGGCAGCGTCATACAAGTTTCCAAGTACTAAGTTGCCATACCATGGCCAAATTGCCATATCAGCAATACTGTACTGTTCACCGGCAAAATAGGTATTTTTGGCGAGATGTTTGTCTAGCACATCTAGCTCACGTTTTACTTCCATGGTAAATCGGTTAATTGGGTATTCCATCGGGTAAGGTGCATAACTGTAGAAGTGACCAAAACCGCCGCCTAAGTAAGGCGCTGAACCTACTTGCCAGAATAACCAATTAAAACATTCTACTTTTGCAGCAGGATCGTTAGGAATAAATACATCAAACTTTTCCGCTAAATAGTGCAGTATCGAACCCGATTCAAATAGCTTTGTTTCTGGTGTAGTCGATGTATCTACCATGGCAGGAATTTTAGAATTCGGGTTTACATCAACGAAGCCAGATGAAAATTGATCACCTTCGCCGATGTTAACCAACCATGCATCGTAATCGGCGTCTGTAATACCTGCAGCTAAAAGCTCTTCCAACATGATAGTCACTTTTTGACCGTTGGGAGTCGCCAAAGAATAAAGCTGAAGTGGGTGCTGCCCTACAGAGCGTTCTTGCTCATGAGTGGCACCCGATACGGGGCGATTGATACTAGCCCATTTGTTCCCGTCATCTTCATTTTGGCTCCATACTTTTGGAGGCGTGTAAGTATTACTGTCAGACATATCAGATCCTTTTCTATCGCGTTAGCATGATTATAAATTTGATGTGTGTACTGAATATGGAATTACAAGGGATAGGATGAATGATATACGACCAAGCGCTTCTCGCTAGGATAATTCGCAAAGAAGGCAGGATAAAATCGTTTTAACACGTATTTTAAACTGCCCCTGCGTTAATAAAAGGCGCGCAATCCATTGCCCGCAAACTGTGTGGTTATTAGGTGCGTACTATTAAATAGCGTATTCACTATAACTAGCATCACCAGTAACCGAATTCTTTTCTAACAAGTGCTAATGGCTGCTTGAGAAATCCTAGTCTTGTTCCAAAGAGGACAGTGCATCAAGCAGCATGCACGTATTGAAATCGTTCGACGTGAGCTCGCTCGACATAAGCTCATTAGCAAAAATGGTTTTAGTGAAATTCCTTACTATTGCAAACATACGCTTCCTCCCTGTGGATATTGCTTTGAGTCACAATACCGATGCTGCTATTGCTGTGGTCTCGATTAAGAGTAAGCAGCATTTGTGCCACCACAACAACTCAAACAATATCAACAACTTATTGAAAAGCATGTGTCGGATGAGATGAGCGACACTGAGAAAATGTTGCACTCTCGCAACACTTTATTACTGACTAGGGAAATGCACACAGCTTGAAGTAAAAGCCAGGGTTTAAAACACGAAGTAAAAGAGTCAGTGTATCCAAACTAGTAAAACCTGACAGAAGGGATAAAAAAAGCAGCCCTAGGGCTGCTCTCGTAGACTTGTATTAACGCTTACACACACATGAGTTTAAATGCTAACGCGTTTATAAGGTCTGTATTCAGCTTTCCAGAAATTCCGTTCAATATGGTCATTCAACGCATCGTCTGACATCTCAAGGGCTAACCCTTGCGCCATGGCAACCTTACCCACTTCAAAGGCTATTTTACGGCTAAGCTCAGCAATAGCACCCAATGGCGGCAACAAGGAACCTTCGCCAGTGTTTACTAGCGGCGACGCATCAGCAAGTGCATTACTTGCAGCCATCAACATTTCATCACTGATTAATTTTGCTTTTGCCGCAACGACACCAAGACCTATACCAGGGAAAATATACGAGTTATTACACTGGGCAATGGTGAATACTTTTCCTTTGTACTCGACGGGCTTGAACGGACTTCCCGTTGCAATAACCACTTCGCCATCAGTCCATTCAATAACCTGTTCTGGACGCGCTTCAACCTGACGAGACGGGTTACTTAATGGAAAGATAATAGGTAATTCACAGTTTTGCTTCATGGCACGAACCACCTGCTCGGTGAACAAGCCTGGTTGCCCCGATACACCAATGAGAATATCAGGCTTGGCGCAGTGCATAACATCAAGTAGCGATGCGTAATCACCGCTAAAGGTCCAACTTTCAAGGTCGATTAATTGTTGATTTAGTTTTTGCTGGAAGTCACGTAACCCTTCCATGCCTTCGGTTACTAGGCCGAAGCGGTCTACCATGAAGACTTGTTTACGCGCCTTCGCATCGCTAATACCTTCATGCACCATTTGTTGGATAAGCATTTCAGCAATACCGCAACCGGCTGAACCTGCCCCAACAAACACCACTTTCATGTCTGATAGCTTTTGTTGCTTCATGCGACATGCCGCTAAAATGGTACCTAATGTAACCGCAGCAGTACCTTGAATATCGTCGTTAAAGCAGCAAACTTGGTTGCGATAGCGGTTTAGCAACGGCATCGCGTTAGGCTGTGCAAAATCTTCAAACTGAATCATCACTTCAGGCCAGCGGCGTTTCACTGCCTGAATGAACATATCGACAAATTCGTCGTAGTCTTCTTGGCCAATACGAGGATGACGGGCCCCCATGTACATAGGGTCGTTAAGTAACTTCTCGTTGTTCGTTCCTACATCAAGCATCACCGGCAGAGTATAAGCTGGGCTAATACCACCACAGGCGGTATAAAGCGAAAGCTTACCGATTGGAATACCCATACCACCAATACCTTGGTCACCAAGACCAAGAATTCGCTCGCCGTCTGTGACAACAATGACTTTCACTTTACGCTTAGTGGCGTTGCGAACGATATCATCTATTTGATGACGCTCTTCCCAGGACACAAATAACCCGCGCGAACTACGATAAATGTCTGAAAACTGCTCACAAGCATCACCCACTGTTGGGGTGTATATAATTGGCATCATCTCATCAATATGTTTTTGAATAAGACGATAAAACAGGGTTTCGTTGTTATCTTGAATGGCGCGCAAATAGATATGCTTATTCAGTACTTCGTCGAAGCTACTGTATTGCATGTACGCACGCTCAACTTGCTCTTCAATACTTTCGTAGCGTGGCGGTACTAAGCCGGTTAGGTTAAATGCAGCACGTTCTCTGGAAGTAAATGCACTGCCCTTATTTAATAGGGGCGTTTCCAGCAGCGAGGGGCCAGCATGAGGAATATAAAGATATCGATTTGAATCTTCTGACATGGGTTATCCGGTTGTATTTACAGGCAATCACTTAGCAGCAACCTGATGAGCGCGCTTTTGCACGCTCTTTATTAAAATATTTCTTCAGGTTCAGGCGTCGTTGTTTTATTTTGCGAGGCAGGGTCGACCACTTCATCATCAAGAACATATGAGGTGGGTTCAGTGCCTTGCAAGAAATATTCGAACAGTGTCGTATGGTCTGTCCTTCGGGTCAACTTCCCACTGGTACGATCAATGCGAACACGTACTATCTTCTCAGGCACAGGAATAGGTGAATGAGGCTTCTCTGCCAACGCATATTCCATAAATCTTATCCATGCCGGACCTGCTGCTTTAGCACCGTCTTCGGTACCAATTAACGCATTACCAATCCAATTGAATTTTTCAGGGTTGCGATTGACGAGGTTTTGGTTGCGGGTCGCGCGGCCAAGTTGTCTGCCCATGTTGTCAAAACCCACCCACGCAGTCGCAACGATATCTTTTTGGAAACCACTGAACCACGTATCTCTTGAATCGTTTGTGGTACCGGTTTTACCCGCAATATCAGTGCGCTGAAGAATATTTCGTGCGCGCCAACCTGTACCAAGCCAATAAGTCTTCTTACTCCAATTCCCATTTGCTCGTACACCGGTACGCATCATCTCAGCGACCAAAAAAGCATTTTGTGCGGTAATAACTTGCGGTGCACTTTGCTTTTCAGCTGTTTCGTTTTCAGCTAGCAACACATCTTTATTAAGCTGGGCTTCGAGTAAGGCTTCTACATCAACCTCGTCATTGCCCAAACCACTTTCCAAATCACTTTCTGGATAGCTTTCAGGTGCATGAGTCTTGGTGCAGTTGTCGCATGCCCACACAGGATTGGCTTGCCACAATACTTGATTATGTTCGTCCAGCACTTTAGCGATAAAGTGAGGGTTTACTAAGTAGCCGCCATTAGCAATAACTGACATACCACGAACCACTTCTAGCGGTGTATGAGAGCTAGAGCCTAACGATACGGTTTCATCTAACGGGATATCGTCTGGGTCAAATCCAAAGCGGGTAAGATAGTCGGCCGCTTTACGAAGCCCAACACCCCGCAATAGACGAACTGACACTACGTTCTTTGATTTACCTAAGGCTTTACGCATACGAATAGGGCCATCGTACTCAGCCGGTGAGTTTTGAGGGCGCCAAGCAACACCGGTCGCCGCGTTCCATTGGTTAATAGGGGCATCATTAATAATCGAAGCAAGAGTATACCCACTGTCTATCGCCGCAGAATAAATAAACGGCTTAATGTTAGAGCCTACTTGTCGTTTCGCCTGTGTGGCACGATTAAACTGGCTTTGGTAAAAACTGTATCCCCCAACTACCGCTTCAACCGCACCATTTTGTGGGTTGAGCGCAATAAAGGCTCCGCTCACTTCAGGGAGTTGTGCGATACGCCATGCGTCGTCCTGCTCACGTACATAAATGACCGCACCAGGTTGCGTGATATCCAATGCGGTTTCAGGCTCACTGCCTTGCCTAAAATCGGTAATATAGCGTCTAGCCCAATCTAAGCCTTCCCAGGTAATTGTGCGCTTCTCTCCGTTTACATCGAGCACATCAATCGATTGTTCAGCGGCTGAAAGCACAACCGCTGGTACAAGAGGCTTTATATATGGCACTTGTGACAACGCAGCAAGCATCTCGCGCTCACTCCAATCACTAGCAAGTAACTTATCACTGATATCGGTATTTAAAGAAAGCTGCGGCACTGGCTCATCTTGACTATCCGGCGACGGGGCGTCCCACAAATAGCCCAGTGGACCTTTGTATCCATGTCGCTCATCATAGTCGTGCAGATTCCTTACCACCGCGCGCTGAGCAGCAAGCTGCAAGTCAGAACCTGCGGTCGCATAAACTTGATAGCCACCGGTTTCCGCTTCATCTTTACCGTAAATGTCGACCATTTCGTTATAGATGATATCGGCCAAATAAGGGGCATCCACTTCAATTTCAGCCCCATGCTTACGCGCAGTTATAGGCGCGTTTGCTGCATTATCAAAGTCCGCTTTCGATATGTATTCTTCATCAAGCATGCGCAGTAACACCACGCGGCGACGACCTGCGGATGCTTCAGGATCAGTAATAGGATTTAATGCTGAAGGCGCTTTAGGCAGGCCTGCAATGGTGGCAAGTTGTGCCAAAGTAAGTTCATTAAGAGATTTGCCATAATAAACTTGGGCAGCGGCACCAAAACCAAACGAACGATGACCTAGCTCAACTTTATTTAAGTAGAGTTCAAGGATCTCTTCTTTGCTGAGTTCCTGCTCCATGTGCCAAGCGATAAATATCTCTTTTACCTTACGAATATAGGTTTTTTCTCGACTTAAAAAGAAGCCTCGGGCAAGCTGCATTGTTAATGTACTGGCGCCTTGCCTTTTTTCACCCGTTATAATTAAACTTACAGCAGCACGAGCGATTCCGATGGGGTCAATACCGTGATGTTCGAAGAAGCGACTGTCTTCGGTGGCCAAAATCGCGTGGATTAATTGTTCAGGTACTTCCTCAAGTTTTACGGGGATCCGCCGTTTAACGCCATATTGGGAAATTAATTTCCCATCATGGGTATATATCTGCATGGGCGTTTGGAGTCTAACATCCTTAAGTACAGTAACGCTTGGTAGGTTAGGTTTGATATAAAAGTAAATACCAACAAGCGCCACACAACCAATAAGGCCAGATATGACAAAGAATAATAATAAAGGTTTAATGTACTTCACAATTTAAGGATACCAAGGCATTTTTGCGAAAATGACGTATATTTTCATACGTATGTGTTATCAATAGAACCATACGCACAATAAAAACTGAGTAATATTGTACTTTAGAGCAATTACCATTGAAACCGGACACATGTAAATGAAATCGCTGTTCAAGAAAAAGATGCCTCCCATTGTGGGTTTAGACATAGGCACACGTCAAATAAAAGCGGTATGGCTAGAACATTCAGTCAATGGCTACATGCTTCAAGGCTATGCTTGTGAATCTATCAATAAAGTGGCTTTTTCAGAGCGCGATATTAAAGATTACGAGGCGGTAAGTTTAGCACTTAAAAAAGTGCGTAACAGCTTAAAAACTAAAATAAAGCAAGCTAATGTCGCGGTAGCGGGTACATCGGTCATCAGCAAAATCGTTTATATGGAACCAGACCAAAACGATTACGAACTTGAAAGCCAGATAGAAATTGAAGCCGACAGCCTCATTCCTTATCCCCTTGAAGAGGTTTATTTGGATTTCGAAGAGCTTGGCCCCAGTGAAACCCATTCTGGCAAGGTCAATGTTCTATTAACAGCTGCTCATAAAGATTTAGTAGATAGCCGATTGCTGCTGTCTCGCGAAGCCGATTTCGAACCTAAAATTGTTGATGTAGAAAATTACGCGATTGGGAACGCCATCGACTTTTTCTACAATGGAAACGTAGAAGATGAAGCCGTTTGTGCCATTAATGTAGGTGCCTCATTGCTTCAAGTTAGCGTGGTACGTAACGCCAATGTGATCTACACAAAAGAACACGCATTCGGGCTAAATAACTTAGTCAACGATATTAGTGCTATTCAAATGATTGAGCGTGAAGAAGCCGAACGTCTATTAATGGATGATTCATCATCTAACAGCTGGGTAGATGAAGTATTACCTATCTTTGCCGCTAACTTACAACAGAACATCAATCGTGCAATGCAAATGTACATGACGACATTTCATGTTGACCGCCCTGCAAAAATTTTACTTTGCGGCGGCGCTGCTACTATCCAACCTTTAGTAGACATATTACGCCAAGACTTAGGCCTGCAAGTTGATGTATTCGACCCCTTTTTGGGTATGACCATGAACCCTAAGTTAGATTCACAGCGGTTACGCCGTATCGCCCCACAGCTCACTATTGCTGCAGGCCTTGCTAGCCGGAGTTTCACACCATGGCACATGTAAACTTACTTCCTTGGCGCGAACAACAACGCCAACATCAAAAGCAGCAGTATCTAATGGGCCTGGTTGCCGTTGCCGCTATTATGGGGTTAATTTTTTGGTTTATCGGTCAAGCCATCGACCAACAAATTAATCATCAGAATTCAAGAAACCAGTTTCTTGAGCGAGAGATTGGCCTATTAGATGCGCAAATTGCAGATATAAAAAATATTAAAGAAAGCAAAAATGCAATTGAACAGCGCATGGCCCTTATTGAGCAATTACAGGCTAGCCGAAATGTAGCGGCCATAATATTTGATGAGCTAGCTAAAATCGTACCTGTGGGCGTGACCTTCCAATCCATGAAGCGCATAGGTAATCAATTACAAATTGAAGGTATCAGTGATTCAAACAATCGACTTTCTGATTTTATGCGCTCATTAGATAATTCTGATGTTTTTGTTGGGGCTGAATTGTCCTCTATAAAAGCAGACACCAATGCCTCTCGCGCAATTAGCACCTTCACGCTTACCTTCAAGGTTAGCGATTCGGTATCACCGTTGAAGCAAGATGCTGAAGGGGAGACAAACTAGTGAAATTTGATGTAGAAAAGCTTAAAGAACTCAATGAACTAGATTTTGAACAAATTGCTATTTGGCCCAATGAAATACGTATAGTAGTGGCTGCCTTTGTGGCAATCGTAATTGGCGCACTTAGCTATTATCTACTTATAAATCCTAAACTCCCTATTTTAGAGGCGGCAGAATTAAAAGAACAAGAGCTGAAACTGCAATACGAAGCCAAGTACCGCATTGCGGTAAATAAAGAAGCGTACCGAGAGCAGCTCGCACAGCTAGAAGATGACTTTTCTTCCATGCTGAAAAGCTTACCTACTAGCAATGAAACCCCTGGCTTGCTAGACGATATAACTTATGTAGGCACCTCATCAGGACTTACCTTCAAGTTATTGAACTGGCAACAAGAGGTGCCTAAAGAGTTCTACACCGAACTGCCTATTGAAATTGAAGTCAGTGGCGGCTATCACCATTTTGGAGAGTTCGTTTCTAAAGTGGCAGGGCTTCCTCGTATTGTCACCTTGCATGACTTTGATATTTTACGGGAAAGTAATGGGCTTACCTTGCAATTGCAAGCGAAAACCTACCGCTCAGAAAATAGTACAGGTATAAGCGGAGGATCTCAGTGATGCGCTATTTTTTAGTTCTTACTGCTGTTGTCTTGATAACCGCTTGCTCGCCAAAACTTGATGACTTGCAGGCGTATACACAAAGTGTCAGCGAAAATGCGGTTCACAATATTGAACCCTACCCTGAGTTTGCTACACCTAAAACCTTTGAATATTCGGCGAGCGAATTGCCTAGCCCTTTTGATTCGCCTAAAGAAAACACGCCACCACTCACACAAACTCGACAACAAAACTGTTTTCAACCTGACTTTGAACGCACAAAGCAGAAATTGGAAAGGTATGGCTTAGACTCATTAGGGTTGACCGGAAACTTTAAAAGCCAAGGCGTTGAATGGGCGCTAGTAACCAGTAATGACGGTATTCTGCATAAAGCAAAAATTGGCAGCCGCATCGGTTTATTTTACGGTAAAATCACTAAAATTAATCCAAACTCACTAACAATAGAACAGCTTATACCTGATGGCGCAGGTTGCTGGCAGAAAAAAGAGATAACGTTGAGCAAAACCTCAACGTCAGGAGAGAAAAAATAATGGCTGAGCGTTACCTATTTAACAAATCTTTAGATCGTAGAAGTTCTCGCTGGCCTTGGTTGCTTGGCTTTGCTGCTATCTGTACGGTATTGATGCTTTATGTTGCGCCCGCCAAAGCGTTAGAACCCGTATTGTACAACCCAAGTGACGACACTCCCTCAACCCGAATTACCGGTATAGACTTTACCCGAGAAGCGAATAATATTGGTGTTGTATTAGTCACCTTTGAAGGTGCTTCACCTACACCGCAACTCGTTGAGTCCCAAGGAAAGGTTATCATTACACTTGCTGGTAGCGTGTTAGATGACAGTCAGCTCGTTGAATTAAACGTAACAGAGTTTTCCACGCCTGTATCAACCATTGAGACCTTTCAAGATGAAAAAGGTACGCGTATAGAGATTCTTTATAGTGATACCGTGACAGCCCGTCACGCGATAGATGATAACGTCATTCGCATCAAAATTGAGCCCATGAGCTTGTCGCGACAAGAAGAGTTAGAAAACAAAAAAACCTATACAGGTGACCCTATCTCGCTAGATTTTCAAGATGTACCTGTACGTCAAGTATTGCAAATTATCGCGCAAGTTAACGGCTTTAACTTAGTGACCACAGACACAGTGACTGGAAATGTCACCATTAGCCTATCAGGTGTACCTTGGGATCAAGCCCTTGATATGATTTTGCGTGTAAAAGGATTAGATAAACGCTTAGAGGGTAACATTCTGTTGATTGCGCCAACTGAAGAGCTTACCGCCAGAGAAACCCAGGCATTACAGTCAAAGAAGCAAGTGTCTGATTTAGCCCCGCTTAGTACAGTCAACATCTCGGTAAATTACGCTAAGGCAGCAAACCTGGCGACTATTTTGAAATCTTCAGAAGGCGGCATTTTATCTGAGCGCGGGACAGTTACCGTGGATGAACGTACCAACACTATGCTTATTCGAGATACGTTACCTTCCATTGATGAAGCAAGAAAAATGATTGATGCGCTGGATATTCCAGTTAAACAAGTATTAATTGAAAGCAGAATGGTTACCGTACTGGATAACGTGGATGAAGAGCTAGGTGTTCGCTGGGGCTTAAGCGATAGAGAAAGTGACAGTGGTGTTTCAGGGAGTATTGAAGGGGCTGAAACTATTGCAGGCGGCTCTATTCCGAGTATTGACGACAGACTAAACGTAAACCTTCCGGTTTCGGGTGCAACGGGCACTATTGGCTTTCAAATCGCAAGCTTGGTTGATGGCACCATATTAGATTTAGAGCTATCTGCGCTTGAGTCTGAAAACAAAGGTGAGATTATCGCTAGCCCACGTATTACCGTGGCGAACCAACAAGAAGCCTACATTGAACAAGGGACCGAAATACCTTATGTTCAAGCCACCTCAAGTGGCGCAACTTCGGTTGAATTCAAAAAAGCGGTATTGTCGCTTCGCGTAACACCGCAAATTACGCCAGATAATCGCATTATTTTGGATTTAGTGGTTACGCAAGATACCCGTGGTGAGACAGTATCTACTTCTACCGGTGATGCCGTTGCTATTGATACGCAAGAAATCAAAACTCAGGTCTTGGTAGAAAATGGCGAAACCATCGTATTAGGCGGTATTTTCCAGCAAACGAGTACCGATAACGTGTCAAAAGTGCCATTATTTGGTGACCTGCCGTTTTTAGGTGTGCTGTTTCGCAATACATCGGAGTTTCAAGAGAAGCGTGAGCTACTTATATTTGTAACCCCGAAAATAATTACGGAAAAACCGTAACAGCCTATTATTCAAGGTAAAATGCGGGCTGATAGCAGTCCGCTTTTTGCGTTTTCAGGTACTGCAATACCCCTGTATTTACATTATAGTGCTAATTGTTTTCAACAATACTTGCAAGGGCTTGTTAGAAACTGAGATAATCGCGGTCTCGAAATTTTAGCGAGGTTAAAGGAGTAGTGCTTATTGGACATTAAATAAGCACGAGTCAATGGGTAGGCTGGTAAGGCAACAGTGCATGCCCCTAACATGATAAAGTTGTGATATAAGCAAATATGGCTGAAAAACGTAATATCTTTTTGGTTGGCCCAATGGGTGCTGGCAAAAGCACCATCGGTAGACACCTGGCAGACGAACTTCACCTGGATTTTTATGACTCCGATCAGGAAATAGAGCGCCGTTCTGGTGCTGATATCGCCTGGATCTTCGACCTTGAAGGCGAAGATGGATTCCGTGCGCGTGAAGAAAACATCATCAATGATTTAACAGACAAGCAGGGTATCGTGCTTGCCACTGGTGGCGGTTCAATTGTAACCAAAGCAGTTCGTAATCGTTTGTCTGCACGAGGCATTGTTGTTTACTTGCAAACTACGATTGATAAGCAAGTTGCTCGAACACAGCGCGATAAGCGTCGCCCTTTGCTTCAAAACGACGATCCGGAGCAAGTACTTCGCGATCTAGCAGATTTGCGTAATCCTCTTTACGAAGAAGTTGCAGATTATGTAGTTGATACTGATGACCAATCTGCTCGCGCAGTGGCAAATCAGATCATTAGTAAAATCGGTTTATAAATAAAATAATTAGGAGGTGCTACGCCCATGTCAACCTTAACTGTGGAACTTGGCGAACGTAGCTATCCTATACATATTGAGGCCGGGTTGCTCAAGCAGCCTGGCCTTTTTGTGCCTTATATAAAAGGTCCATTGGCGGTTATTGTCACCAATGAAACTGTTGCACCATTATATCTTGATACAGTGAAAGCGGCGTGTGGTAGCAAGCAAATCGAAACCATTGTATTGCCTGACGGTGAACAATATAAAAACCTCGAGCAATTCGAGGTAGTCATGACTCGCTTGCTTGAACTCAACGCGGCTCGAGATACCACCCTTATTGCATTAGGTGGTGGTGTTATTGGCGATTTATGTGGTTTTGTTGCTGCAACATATCAACGCGGCGTACCCTTTATTCAAGTGCCCACTACCCTACTTTCACAAGTAGATTCTTCTGTAGGTGGTAAAACCGCGGTTAATCACCCATTGGGTAAAAACATGATTGGTGCTTTTTATCAGCCAATCTTGGTTGCTATTGATACACAATCACTATCTACGCTACCTCCCCGTGAATTCTCTGCTGGTATGGCGGAAGTCATAAAATACGGCATCATATATGATGAAGCCTTTTTCTCTTGGCTTGAAGCGAATGAGCAAGCACTAAAACAGCTTGATGAATCAACCCTTAATGTTGCCATTAAACGCTGCTGTGAAATTAAAGCGGAAGTGGTTGCTAAAGATGAACGTGAAGGTGGCCTGAGAGCTATTTTAAACTTAGGTCACACCTTTGGTCACGCCATTGAAGCTGAACAGGGCTACGGTAATTGGTTACATGGCGAAGCCGTGTCAGCTGGTACTATAATTGCTTGTGTAGCTGCAGAGCAGTTAGGTTGGTTTACAGCGTCAGAAACTCGTCGCGTACGTTCACTCTTTGAAGCGTTTTCACTTCCAGTGGAAGGGCCTAGTTCAATGAGCAAGGCAGATTATGTAAAGCATATGAAGCGCGACAAAAAAGTAGAAGCCGGTAATATTCGTTTTGTGCTTCCTAAGAATATGGGCAATGCAGTTGTCACTAAAGACGTCACTGACGATATTCTTACTGAAATTCTACGCTAGCCATATACTGGCAAACCTAACTAACACCAACATTCGTTTTCTTTGCTAGCCCTTTACACAGGTATCGGGCTCTATGGGGTTATTGCGCATGCACAGTGAATTGCATGAACGTCTTGAGTATTTAGTTAATTATTCCTCTCAACTGGTTTTTGTCAGTGGCGACTCTATTGCAGAGCAACAGCAAACTCTTGAAGCCTTCGTTTACCAGCAGCATGACGATACTGAGATAGCGTATTTAACCGCTGAATCTAATATGGAAATTTCTGACTACCGTGGTCAGTTATGCCGCCAGTTGTTAGGTCAAGTAGTAGGTAGTTTCGTACGCCCTCTTAATGAATTATTGTCTGCACTTAATAGCCATGAAGGGCCAGTACTGATTGCTATAACGCAAGCCGAGCACATGCCCGACAAACTGCTTCAAGAACTATGGGATTTAGTATTACAAAGCCGCTTTGCGGGTAACAAGCAACATTTAAACGTATTGCTGTTTGCCACAACCAAGTGGGCTGAAAATGCCAAAAAGTGGCTCCCAGCCAAAAATACCGATACCCCATTACTTATTAGTAGCCAATCCATTTCTTCAAACCTTCAAGCTTCAAAGTCTGAAGGTTCTGAATTAGATAGGATGATTTCCCAGCGCCGAGAAGCGTTTCAAGCTCACCTTGATAAACGAAATCTTCCTGTCGAAGCCACACCGTCTAATCCACTTACCTCTACGGGGTTCTATATAGCTATTGCCTTGGTATTTTTATTGACCTTTGGCGGATTGGTTACTTGGCAGTATGGCGATTCAATATCGTCATTATTTTCACCAATTGCACAACAACCTAAGCCTTCTGAGTCAGAGAATGTGGTACCAGGCTCTGCGTTTAGCAAAGTTGCAGATAATCAGGTGGAGCAGCCTATCGCGCCAACTTTAGACAATGAGAGCAACGTAGAACTGGTGACAGACTGGCAAGGTGCAGTGTCCTCGCTTGATGGCGATGCATCTAGCGAAGTAGCTGGCGACGTTACAGACAGCGCTCTGATAGACAGCACTTTTGAACCTGCTACGCTGGTTGCGAGTACACCAATGCAAAGCAGCAATCAAGAGCCTCAACAACAAGTCATCTCGAGTGAAGGGGCTAATAGCGCACCTTCTTTAAACACTCGTGATAGCAGTGCGGTAAAGCCAGCTGCAAATGAAGCCCTGCAGACCGCCAAGACTCAACAAGCCAGCGCGCAAGTGCAATCACAAAGTGATGATGGGGTAACTAGTGAAAGTGCTACCAGCTCTAGCCCTACCAGCGCTACCGTAGAAATCTTAAAGCCTGACATGGTTTTGCCCAACGATTTTGTGATTCAGATGGTAGGCATTAAAGATAAAAACGTTGTTAGCCAATTTATTGCTCAATATAACTTGTACGCTGTTACCCGGCAGTATGTGACTACCCGCTATGGCGGTGATTGGCATGTGGTTGTTTTTCATCAACCATTTAAATCACTCACTGACGCTCGTGCTGCGCTATCCGCCCTACCGGATTATCCGACTAAAAACGAAGCGTTCATTAAACGTGGACAGCAAATTTTAGACGAAATGGCGCTGGTAGCTGGCGAATAATAGTACGTTGTGCTCATTGTACTGACTTCAAACAAAAGAAAAGCCGTCAGCTTTACGTTTCATGGTTGTTCCATCGTATGAGGAAAGATACAATCTATCTTTAGCGTGGTATTGCGAGATAATTGCAGCGCCACTCCCCAGAATTACGCCAAACTCGGCGAGTACCGGAATGACAACCGTCTATATTCCGTGCAGGTAGTAACGTTTACGCATGATGCAGAAAAAAAACCGGGCCTTTTTAAAGTGGGCCGGTGGCAAGTACAGCCTAGTAGAGCATATTCAGGCAAGGTTACCTCAAGCAAACAAACTTATTGAACCGTTTGTAGGCGCGGGGTCAGTGTTTCTGAATACTCAGTATAAGCGGTATTTGCTGAACGACATCAACCCTGACCTTATAAACCTGTACAACTTCTTAAAAGTTCAGCCCGATGCCATCATCCACGACGCGCGCAGTTTCTTTAACGGCGAGCGTAACGATGAGAAAATGTACTATGCATTGCGAGAAGAATTTAATGCAACCGAAGACGAGTACTACCGTGCTATATTATTCCTATACCTTAATAGGCATGGGTACAATGGATTATGTCGCTATAGTTTAGCGGGCAGGTTCAACGTACCTTTTGGGCGCTATAAAAAGCCCTACTTCCCTGAGCATGAAATGTTCGTGTTTGCAGAGAAGGCGCAAAAAGCCACGTTCACGTGTTTACCCTTTGAAAAAGTCTTTACTCGTGCCCGCCGTGGAAATGTCATTTATTGTGACCCACCCTACGCGCCTATCAGTAAAACCGCTGCGTTTACCAGCTATGCTGCACGTAGTTTTGGGCAAGAATCGCAAGAAAAGCTAGCAGAATTAGCCATGCGTGCAGCGAAGAAGCGTGGTATACCGGTATTGGTATCGAATCACGATCTACCTCTCACTCGTTCTTTATATAAAGGCGCAGACTTTAGCATGTTGTCGGTAAAGCGCTCCATCAGTCAAAATGGTGCGACTAGAAAGCCCGTAGATGAAATTTTGGCGTACTTCCCGCCTAGCGCAGTAGTAAAAAAGCCAAAACGAAACCAACGTAAAAGTGTTGAAGCGAAAAAATAACTAATAACCGGTTAGCCACTTCACAAACATCATTAAAGACACCACCATCATGGCAACTAAAATTATGCCAATGATCAGAAAGCTAACAAAGGTTCCTTTCGTAAAATCACGCTCATAGTTTTTATGACTTTGCACACCGAACACACCAGCAACAACACTCATAAGCACTGACCAGAAGCCGGTACCCGGTTGTTGACTCATTACTGATAAGTCTTTTGTTGCGAAACTGCGATGCTACTTGCTGTCATCATTATGAAGTAACTCAAGCAAATCGAGAAAATGAAACTGAAACGAAGGAGACTTTCCAGCAATCCATGACAGCCAGCTGACTTCAGCAACACCGTCTCTGTCTCTGGCGCATTGATTCTGTACATGACTAGCAGGTAACTTAGGATTAAAACTAGAAGAGGGTTGAAACTCGCACACTGAGGCTTCCGAGCCCGAACGTGGATAGACCGCTACGCTAACTAGCGCAACCATGCCGCATACTGCATAAAATGGAAGTACTTTCATCCTGAACACTCCTTACGCTATTTTGCATTGAACTTCATTATAAATAAAACCTTATTAGTCACAAGATAATATTCACTAATGATGAATATAATTACTATTTTCAACAGTAAAAAAAGCCTGACACGTACGCATCAGGCTTTTAATTTCAGACATCAACAACAATTAATTCATTGTTTTCGAAGTCATTTTAAACTTACAGTTCGAAGTCCATGCTGTAAGCAACAGTGAACTTAACTGCATCGTTATCTAACGAATCTTCATCACCACTGTCATCTAAATCAGTACCGGTTACTGCGAAGCTAAATCCATCTTTCGCAATAGACACACCCCAATCTGCGTAACCGCCAACTACACCGTTGAAATCTTCCGCAAAATCACCTTGGTGGTAACCAACGTGGAAACCTAGTTCTGAACCATTTAGTACTTCTAAACCATAATCAAGAGAAACATAAGTCGCTTCACCAAAACCGTAATCACGGTTATCAGCTTCATCCGCTTCGGTATGAGCAAGAACAGAAAGGGTCAGGCTCAGTCCACCCATACCAACAGAGCCGTATACTTCAGCGAAATCGAAGTTTGCTGCGGCATCATAGTTGTAATAAAGGTAACCGAAGTCGTAGGAGATATCGTTAGATTCACCAGAGAATCCAAAATACATATCGTGCTCATACGAATAAACATCGTCTGAGCCGTATTTCACGTTTGATGCCCAGGTACCTGCATAAAAGCCACTTTCGTGTGCGTAGTCAATTCCGCCCTGAACTGCAGCTTCATTCATTGTTTGCGTTAGACCACGCCAAATGTAGTTACTTGTCGCGCCGGCGTTAGCAGTAACTTCTGCGTAACTAGGTAGCGCAGTAAATAGGCATGCTGACGATACCGCAACGGCAAGCAACGTGCTTTTAGTAGATAATTTCATGTGTGTGTTCTCCGTGAATTTCCAAAACTTGTTGTAATTAATTTTTCTGTCTTGATTTTTCTTATATTTGAGTTGGATTACGCAAGAGTGATGCCCACTTAAAGCACAAATCCCACAAGCACCAAAATAAGCATAAGGCGCTGATTCTATAAACAAAAATAAAAAATAAAAAATAAAACACAAATTTAAAGTTGAGTTAAAGTGCATAAAAACGCCCCAAAAATGGGCGTACTCACCAATATAGTGCAATTAATTTAATCTTTTCAACCCCTTATTTTTACTTTCCTTTAACACAAGCAGTAATGTAATCAGCGCTGTTTTCAAAAGCCAACTTTCGGTAAACTTCATCTTTTAGCACGTGCATTGCCTCGTAAATAGGGAAAACCGATGAAACCATTTTTGATTGCCCCCTCAATTCTGTCTGCCGATTTTGCTCGGCTAGGAGAAGAGGTAGAGAACGTACTAAGCGCAGGTGCCGATGTGGTTCATTTTGATGTAATGGATAATCACTATGTGCCCAACCTCACATTTGGTCCTATGATATGCGAGGCTTTAAGAAAGTATGGCATTACTGCACCTATTGATGTGCATTTGATGGTGAAGCCGGTTGATGACTTAATCGAAAAATTTGCTGATGCCGGTGCCAGTTATATTAGTTTTCATCCGGAAGCATCCGAGCATATCGATCGCTCATTACAGCTTATAATTGATGCTGGCTGTAAACCAGGCTTAGTGTTTAACCCTGCCACGCCTTTGCATTATCTGGATCATGTCATGGACAAGTTACACCATATCCTTATTATGTCGGTCAATCCGGGCTTTGGTGGACAAAAGTTTATTCCTAGCACTTTAGATAAAGTGCGCGCCGTTAAGCAACGCGTGTTAGAAAGTGGTCACGATATAAGAATAGAAATTGACGGTGGCGTAAAAGTCGATAACATTCGCGCCATTGCTGAAGCTGGCGCGGATATGTTCGTAGCCGGTTCTGCTATTTTTTCTGAATCCGATTATCGCGCAGTTATTGATGACATGCGCACTGAATTATCTCGTCTTTCTAAGGCGTAACTAAACAACGTTAACGTACAGGTACACATTATGAGTAACAAGCCTATTGTATTAAGTGGCTGTCAGCCTTCTGGACAACTTACCCTTGGTAATTACATGGGTGCGCTTAAGCAGTGGGTTTCCATGCAAGACGATCATGATTGCCTATACATGTTAGTGGATTTGCATGCTATTACAGTTAGGCAAGATCCTAAGCAATTGTTTGAAGCTTGCCTAGATGGATTGGCGTTATACCTCGCTTGCGGAATCGACCCAGAAAAAAGCACGTTATTCGTGCAGTCCCATGTGCCTCAGCATGCCCAGCTTTCATGGGTACTCAATTGCTACACCCAAATGGGTGAGCTAAATCGCATGACGCAATTTAAAGATAAATCCGCGAAAAACGAAAACAACATTAATGTTGGCCTTTATGGCTATCCGGTGTTGATGGCAGCAGACATTCTAATGTACCAAGCTGACAAAGTGCCTGTAGGTGATGATCAAAAACAGCATTTAGAGCTTACTCGTGATATCGCTAACCGTATGAACAACTTGTATGGTGACATTCTACGTGTACCAGAACCTCATATTCCTGAGTTTGGTGCTCGTATCATGAGCCTACAAGAGCCAGAAAAGAAAATGTCCAAGTCTGACGTTAACCCAAACAACTTCATTGGCTTGCTTGAAGATCCTAAAAAAATCACCAAAAAAATTAAACGTGCGGTAACCGATTCAGACGAACAAGCAAACATCTACTTCAACCCACAAGAAAAGCCTGGGGTTTCAAACCTGCTTACCCTATTGTCATTATCGACAGGAAAGTCGATAGATGAATTAGTGCCAGCATACGAAGATAAAATGTATGGTCACTTGAAGGGTGACGTAGCAGAAGCGGTAGTGGGCCTATTAGAGCCAATTCAGCAACGCTATGCCGATATTCGCACCAATCGTGACTACTTAAACGATGTGATGCGAAATGGCGCAGAAAAAGCATCGGCCCGCGCAGAAGAAACCCTTAAAAAGGTTTATGAAGCCGTTGGTTTTATTCCAAAGCCTTAATTAGCGTTTTATTGAACAGGTCAGGTTGTCGTGTTGCTGTTAATTGATAATTTCGATTCATTTACTCACAACCTTGCCCGTTACCTCACTGAGTTAGGTGCATGTGTAAAGGTGGTGAGAAACAATGCCCTTAACATTGCCGATATAGAAGCCTTATCACCAAGTCATTTAGTCATTTCACCTGGCCCCTGTACACCCAATGAGTCGGGAATTAGCTTAGAGGCGATTAAGCATTTTGCTGGGAAGATCCCATTACTGGGCGTGTGCTTAGGTCATCAAGCCATAGGCCAGGTTTTTGGAGCTTCTGTTATTGGGGCAAAAGAAATTAAGCATGGCAAAACCTCCGCGCTCTTTCATAAAAACCGAGGCTTATTTAATGGGTTTGAGCAAGGTTATGCGGTAACGCGCTATCACTCGTTAGTGCTTGATGAAAGCCACTTCCCTGAAGTCTTAAATATAGATGCGTGGTGCGTGACTGACGATGGGAAAAAAGAAATTATGGGGATCTCTCATAAAGCTTTCCCTATATGGGGTGTACAATTTCACCCTGAATCTTTACTCACCGAGTATGGCCACGATATTTTAAATGCTTTTCTAAACGCCTAGGGCGTAACCCTTATTTATTCTGCCAAGGGTTAAGAATAAACTTAAGCTATAGGGGTTCCTGCCGATAAAAAGTTCTGCAATTATTCGCATTTGGCGTTGTTTTTATTTACTTTTTATAGGTTAATCAACGAAGCGCCTTTGTAAGTATATATTTAGGAAGTAGGGCGACCCAATGCACGGCATCTATGAACAGACGCACGAACAGTTACTTAGCAGGAGCTACTTTAAGATGACGACCCAAGCATCGACCCCGCCGCCTATCGATGAGCGCTTTGAGAGCCTATTAATCTCTCCAGAGCTCGCGATGAAAATGCTGGGAAAACGTGGTCCTGGTGAAGTCAGCTTTGAGCAATCTGAACAAGGTGACGCCCGCAGACAATTACTTCATGTCGAAAAAGTCGCTATTGAGAATAAGCGCCTAAAAGCACAGTCTGATGCTTCATATACCGAAACCGTTAATCATTACTTACATGAAGTTTTATTAGGTGAGCTTACTGAGCAGTTATCGTTTACCTCAGACGTATTCAACAACACATTGAATTTAAGTGACGACACAGGTGCATTACTCGACGCGCTTTCGGTACGCGCGGCATCGGTATCAAAACTAGAACCTATTGCAGCTAATTTACCTTGGCTTTATGACGAATTGATGCAAGTCGTGAACTCTCCCGCTTTTAGAAGACGGGATTCCAAAGGCCGGGTAATCGTGGTTGAAACCTTCAGGACGGCGCTTAGCTTTTTGGGCATTGAGAATTTACGCCTGCTTATTCCTTCTCTTGTTGTAAAACGCGCCATGCCTCAGGTAACCGACCCATACCCTTGCATCAAACTTAAACTCACTCAGTTTGCGCACGGCACGGCGGTTACGGCTAGGCATCTTGCGCCACACTATAAGATAAACCCCGTTCAGGCTTATAGTTTCGGTATGCTCAGTCAATTAGGTCGCTGTGCCATCATCCGAATGTACTTCAAGTTATTTGATAAGGTGCAGCTTCACCTGTTAAACGAAAGCCAAAAAGACAAAGAGCGCATGCGCCATGAAGCGTTGTTAAAGCTGGCGCCGTCGGCAAATTACCTGATTGCATTACAAGATGAATATGCCGATGCGGTATCCGCCGACCTCATTGAAAACATGATGTTGAAACGCTTATTTATTGGTGATGCGATGCGCCAATGTGCCACCAGAGAACCCTGTGAAGTAGGCTCCATGCCCAAGCTTTTACATCAAGCTCGCACTTATTCGAAAGTAAGAATGCTACATCAATCGCGCATGGTTGAAGTGGCAGAGGTAAAACCAATGATTAAGGAGCAGGAGTATCCATCAGGTGCATTGGAGCAACTAAGATCTGTTGATATTTTCACCCTCCCCTTATCTCGGGAAGAAGAAAACAGCTAATTTTTTATGGATATTCATGCAAAGTAGCCAAATATCTTCTTTTACCCTTATTTGACCCACGCCAGATCAACGCGCTCTGGCTACGAGATTACACACCTAATTCACCTTTTAATTACACTATTCCTAAACAATATGGCTTAGTAGTAAATAGTTATTCACTTTTCCTGCAAATTAAGCCAGAGTCCTTATATATAAAGGGCTGCAGCCATTCACAAACAAGACAAACCCTTAAAAAAATGGCATACTCATCGGTAATTTCGTTTATTTTTCCGCCTGTTCGAGGTCTATTGTACCGACACAGGCGCTTAAAACAGAGGTAACAAAAATGACAGTAACTCGCGCAACGTTTGATGAAGTGATGGTGCCTAACTACAACCCTGCGGGCATGGTACCCGTACGCGGTGAAGGTTCACGTGTATGGGATCAAGATGGTGCTGAGTACATCGACTTCGCTGGCGGTATTGCCGTGAACGTACTAGGTCATTGTCACCCTGAACTCGTTAAGGCGCTTAACGAACAAGGCAACAAGTTGTGGCACTTGAGCAACGTATTCACCAATGAGCCAGCACTTCGCTTAGCCTCTAAATTGGTAAATGCCACGTTTGCAGAGAAAGTTTACTTTGCTAACTCAGGCGCAGAAGCCAATGAAGCCGCATTAAAATTAGCCCGTCGTTTCGCGTTAGATAACTACGGTGAAGACAAAAACCAAATCATCGCTTTCAACAAAGGTTTTCACGGCCGTACTTTCTTTACCGTAACCGTTGGTGGACAAGCTGCATATTCTGATGGTTTTGGCCCTAAGCCTGGCGCTGTTGAGCATTGCGATTACAACGATTTAGCCGCGTTTGAAGCATTAATCTCTGACAACACATGTGCCGTTATGATGGAACCGCTTCAAGGTGAAGGCGGGATCATCTCTCCTGATGTTGAATTTATCAAAGGTGTGCGTGAGTTGTGTGATAAGCACAATGCCTTGCTCATTTTTGATGAAGTGCAATCCGGTGTTGGTCGTACTGGTCACCTATATGCTTACATGGGCCTAGGTGTAACACCTGACATTTTAACTACCGCAAAATCGTTAGGCGGTGGCTTCCCTATTGGTGCCATGTTAACCACGACTGCGATTGCCGCGCATTTAAAAGCGGGCACTCACGGCAGTACTTACGGTGGAAATCCGCTAGCCTGCGCCGTGGCTGAAAAAGCCTTTGATATTGTTAACCAGCCTGAAGTACTTAAAGGCGTGTTGCACAAAGAAGCTTTGTACCGTGAGCTACTTACAGCCATTAACGACAAGTATGATGTATTTTCTGAAGTACGTGGACAAGGCATGTTGCTTGGTTGCGCGTTAAATGAAAAATACCAAGGCCGCGCTCGCGACTTTATGATGGCAGCAACGAAAGAGCACCTTATGTGCCTAATTGCTGGTGCTAATGTTATTCGTTTCGCCCCTTCATTGGTTATTCCTGATGAAGATATCAAAGAAGGCTTAGCGCGATTTGAACGTGCCGTTGCCGCTGTTGTGAACGCCGAATAAACGCCAAATTAGCGAGTAGCGAACATGAATATAATTCGCCCTATTACACAAGCTGATTACAAGGCCTTGTATGACATCGCAGTGGAATCAGGTATCGGATTTACCTCGTTACCTGTTAACGATGATCTGCTGCATAGAAAAGTCGACCGTGCGCAAGACGCTTTCACTAAAGCTAACGTGACCCAACCGGGTGATGAGTCGTACCTTTTTGTCATGGAAGATACGACGACAGGTGAAGTAGTAGGTACGTCAGGTATTGAAGCAGCTGTAGGCATAGATGATGCGTTTTACCACTATCATTTGAGTAAAGTGGTGCACGCCTCTCGAGAGCTAAACATTCACAATACGGTTGAAATTCTCACCTTTTGTAATGACTACACGGGCGTAACTGAGATTTGTACCCTGTTTTTAAGAGAGCAGGCCCGTGGTGGTATTAACGGCCGTTTTCTATCGAAAGTACGCTTCTTATTTATGATGGAGCACCGTGAGCGCTTCTCTGAAACTATCATTGCCGAAATGCGTGGTGTGAGTGATGAAGAAGGTCGTTCGCCTTTCTGGGAATGGCTTGAAACCCACTTTTTCTCAATGGACTTCCCTACTGCTGATTACCTTACCGGTATTGGCAATAAGGTGTTTATTGCAGAACTGATGCCTAAATACCCTATATACGTCAATCTATTGAGCAAAGAAGCACAGGCGGTTATTGGGCAGGTTCACGAAAAAACCCGCCCCGCCTTGCAATTGCTTGAAGGTGAAGGGTTTAGCTGTCGCGGTTACGTTGATATTTTTGATGCAGGCCCTACGGTAGAGGCCAACCTCAGTCATATCCGAACGGCGCAATCTAGCTTAAAAATGCCAATTGTTATTGATGATGCGGCGGCCGCACAAGGCCAAACCCATTACATCATAAACACCTCTGTTGCAGATTTTCGCGCGGTAGCCACCGAAATAGGTGTTAACGAAGAGCAAAATATTGCCGTGCTTTCGCGTCAGGCTGCAGCCGCTCTGAATGTGCAAGAGGGCGACCATGTTCGTCTTGCACCTGTAAAGTTCAGAGATTAATTGAAGGACACTTTTTTATGTTACATACACATTTTATCGACGGACAATGGGTTACCGGCGAAGGGCACGACTTAGCCTCAATCGACCCAGCTAAGAACCACGTTATTTGGGAAGGTAAGTCAGCCTCCCCTAGCCAGATTGACTTAGCGGTTAAAGCCGCTCGCACTGCGGCTCCTGCTTGGGGAATGATGACAGTTGAAGAACGTTTAAACATCATTAAAGTTTACGGCGAAAAACTAGGTGAAGCGAAAGAGCACCTCGCCAAAGTGATGGCAAAAGAAACCGGTAAACCAGAGTGGGAAACCGCCACAGAAGTGGGCGCCATGATGGGTAAAATCGCTATTTCTGAAAAAGCTTATTTCGAGCGTACCGGCAATGTTGAAAACCCTATGCCTGTAGGTAAAGCTTTCATTCGCCATAAAGCCCATGGTGTTGTAGCAGTATTCGGCCCGTATAATTTCCCTGGCCACTTGCCTAATGGTCACATTGTACCGGCGCTTATTGCTGGTAATACTGTGGTATTTAAACCTAGCGATCTTACCCCTATGGTTGCCGAAGAAATGGTAAAGCTATGGGAACAAGCGGGCTTGCCTGCTGGCGTACTTAACCTAGTTCAAGGTGAAGTTGAAACCGGTAAAGCACTAGCATCGCACAATGGTATTGATGGGTTATTCTTTACCGGAAGTTCACGCACTGGCAAAATTTTGCACGAACAGTTTGCCGGACACCCAGGTAAAATTTTGGCCCTTGAAATGGGCGGAAATAACCCGTTAATCGTGAAAGACGTTGCCGATATTGATGGTGCGGTTCACGATATTGTGCAGTCAGCCTTCATTACGTCGGGTCAACGCTGCACCTGTGCGCGCCGCTTGTTTTTACCTGCCAATGCACAAGGTGATGCCACATTAGCCCGTCTGCTTGAAGTCACTAAAAATATTAAAATTGACGACTATGATGCCGACGAGCAACCTTTCATGGGTGCAATGATTTCAGCAAATGCTGCAGCATCTATGGTTAAAGCGCAGCAAGAACTTGAAGCCCTAGGCGGCAAGGTATTATTGCGACTAGAACAGCCTGATACCCAAAAGGGTTTTGCCACCCCAGGTATTATTGATGTAACCGGCATGCTATCTGAATTGCCTGATGAAGAGCACTTCGGCCCATTGCTTAAGGTTATTCGCTACACCGACTTTGATAGCGCAATTGAAGAAGCGAACAATACGAGCTTTGGCTTATCGGCAGGATTGCTAGCGGATAACGAAGAAGACTACCGTTATTTCTTTGCACGTATTCGTGCAGGCATCGTTAACTGGAACCGTCCTATTACGGGTGCAAGCAGTGCAGCACCTTTTGGTGGCATTGGTGAAAGTGGAAACCATCGCGCCAGTGCATTTTATGCCGCCGACTACTGTGCGTTCCCAGTCGCCTCGGTAGAGCTTGAAAAAGTAACCTTGCCGGGTAAGTTAAGCCCAGGCCTAACACTTTAAATAAACCAACACAGACAAAGCCGCTATTAATAGCGGCTTTATTTATAGGAACACCCCATGCATAACAATATCGATACGCTCTTTGCCAATATGTGGGACGCTTATGTGGCAATTACCCCTTCAGCTCACAAAATCCATGCCCTTCTTGCCGATGAAGAAAGCACGAATAACATTGTTAACGACCATGTTGCTTTTAGAACCTTTGCATTGGATAAAACCGCGCTTGAAAAATTGGCTGCTCACTTTCTTGCCCTCGGGTATACCGAAATGGGTGATTACAATTTTGAAGCAAAGAAGCTAACCGCTAAGCACTTCGAACACCCTGATGATACAAAACCAAAAGTTTTCATCAGTGAGTTGAGAGTGAACGAACTGTCTGACAATACTCAAGCTATAATTCAAAAGCTCGTAGAACAAATGGATGCCGATGTAGTGACTGCTGACAACTTCCTTTATTCAGGCCGTCACTGGGATATCAGTAAAGCCGATTATGATGCCCTGCTAGATGAGTCAGAATATGCAGCATGGTTGGCGGCATGGGGATTCCGTGCCAATCACTTCACGGTTAGCGTTAATCATTTAGGGCAAACCGATGAGCTTTCAGACGTAAATGCGCGTCTTAAAGAAGCCGGTTTTGTGCTAAATACCTCTGGCGGCGAAATAAAAGGCGGACCTGAGGTCTTCCTAGCGCAGTCTTCTACTATGGCCGACCGCGCTCCTGTGAATTTTTCCGATGAGGCCGCTGCTATTCCTAGCTGCTTTTACGAATTTGCTCAGCGTTATAACATGCCTAATGGCAAGCGTTACCAAGGCTTTGTGGCAGCATCTGCAGATAAAATTTTTGAAAGCACTAACGCCAGTTAAGTTATTTACGCGTTAAATTAGCGCGAATTGAATAAAAAATAAGAGTTGATATGCGATAAATAAAAGGGCGAACGCCCTTTTATTTTGTGCCAGGAAAAGTACCTGACGGGTTCGTATGCCTTGCCAGGAACTGATCATAGGGCATGGGTTTATCGAAATAGAAACCCTGCATTAAATTCACGTCGGCATTTTCCATAAAGGGCAAATAAGACTCCTGCTCTACCCCTTCCACCACAATTTCAATCTGCAATCTATTGAGCATGGCCACCAAGCCGCAAAAAAGCGCATTCGCTTTACTATTGTTGTGAATATCCTTAACCAAGCTTCTATCCACTTTAACGACTTCAAAATGAAAGTTTCGAAGATAGCTTAAGGAAGAAAACCCACTGCCAAAATCGTCTAGTGAAAGGCGAAAGCCGACTTCACGCAGACTATTTAGTGCAACAAGCGCGGCTTTTTCATCACGGATAAAGATAGACTCGGTGAGTTCAAGTTCAATCATGTCAGTGCTCACTGAACAGTCATCACAAATTTTGGTGGCTTGGGCGGGGAAATCGGTGTCGAGCATTTGGTTGACGCTGATATTAATTGAAAGCGGAATGCTCTCTCCTTGCTGCGCTTCCATCATGGCGATGTAGTCACATGCAGCTTCCAGCGCTTGCAAGCCAATCTGGCGGTCTAGATCGTGCTCTTCCGCAATAGGAATAAATACTACAGGAGGTACAACACCGTGTAACCCAGATATCCACCTACAAAGTACTTCTCCGCCTTTCAGATTGCCCTGCAAGTCATACTTACCTTGAATATAGTAATCGAGCAAATTGTTTTCGATAGCCTTACGCAAGTCGTTCACCATACTGACCTGTTGCGACATTCTTTCGTAAAGCCCTTCTTCATACACATTCACTTGGCCTTTACCAAGCTTTTTGGCGTGATACATCGCTGCATCTGCACATTGGACAACGCCTTCAATACTGTCATTGTCTTCGGGGAATTTGGCAATGCCAATACTTGCAGACAGTTTTAATTCGACATTTTTGGTCACCACAAAATCTTCTTCTATGAGGCCAATAAGCGCTTCGGATTTTTCCACCGCCCAGTTAATATCTTGTCTTGGAAGTACAGCGATAAACTCATCGCCTCCCCACCGCGCCACGTCGCCGTGCGGCCCAAAAGAAGCGGTAAGCAAGGCAGCAACGCGCTGAAGCTCGGTATCTCCTTTCTCGTGCCCAGCGGTATCGTTAATGGCTTTAAACCCATCGAGGTCGATAAACACCACTAAAAAATCTATTTGCCTGTTGAAAAGGTGTTGGAAAATATCTCGCAGAGCACTACGATTATTAAGCCCTGTTAATTCATCATACAGGGCTAGTTGCTTTAAACGAACTTCACTGCGTTTACGTTCACTGATATCCCGCATAGTAGCGATAAGCGACGACGAGGCTTGCATGTAACTATCAAAAACCGATACGGAAATATCTACCGGTGTGTTTTTACCTACTCTAGGCACAATAACAGATTCAAACCGAAGCTGTTTGTCGTGTTGCAGGCTGTTCGTATTAACTTTATTCCCTATCAGCAAATCATTAAGATTAAGATTGATACAAGCCATCTTATCTGGCGCGCCCACTAACTTCACAAACGCTTCATTACATTCGTTTATGCTTAAGCTAGGTGATAATACCAACATGGGTTCGCGGGAATTAGCAAAGGCTGATGCCATTAGTTGGAAGGATTGCTCTGCTTGCCTTTGCTGCGTAATATCTTTGGTGGTGCCCACTATTTGCAAAGCTTCACCACTACGACCACGCATAAGCACACGTCCTCTCAAACGAACCCACTGCAACTCACCTTGTATGCTCATACGAAAGGAAAGCTCTATGCGTTCGCGGCCACCATGAAGCGCCATCGACCATTGAAACTGTAAGTTTTCCAAGTCGTCTTCATGCACTAATGCCATTAAGTCGATAGGGCTTCCTGACCAGGTAGATTCACTTTCTGAACTGAGAAAAAACGCTCGAATATCAATGGTGTCATGGCTTGCTTGCCAATCCCAAAATGACTCTTGCGATGCCCACAAAGCGAGCTCTAATTTTTTCTGTGATTTCTGACTGAAAAGTAGTGAGTTATAGAGCTCGTCAGACTTTAGCAGCAGCAAAGATTCAGCGTTTTCTCTGGCCGCTTTTTCACGCTGAAGCCGCCTTTCTAAGCTCTGTAATTTTTTCTCTAGAGGATCTAGATTGGCGCCCACCGGCTACACAACCTGAATACTAAATTCGTACGTATGAGGGAATGACATCTGATGAGTTTCACGCTCTAGGGTGCAATCGAAATGCACTGCTGCGGCATCCATTAGCCCTTCAGCAAGGGGATATAACTCTCGTTCAGAGAAGTAGCGCAAGCGCATACCGGTATCAGTTCTAGATATAACGGTAAACCGCGGTAAATCAGCATCTGGATAGAGTTTTCGTACTTGAACATGAATGTCACCATCTAGGTGTTCTAACAACTGCAAGATGTCTTTTGTATCGGCAAGTACATTGCCGTGTACTGCCGCTAACTTACCAAAAAGGTAAACCCCAAAATCGTAAAGCAGTTCATTGACTGACTTACCAGTTTTCGCGGCAAGAATAGATAAAATCTTCTGCATTTCTTCAAAAGGGTAATAGCCGACCGCAGTATAGGCGCCATCATTAGTTAACTCAGCTTCTACAATCACTTCGTCAGCAAATTCAGGCGATACCTTTTCTTCTAGCATGTCTATAAGCGAAGTAAATACTATCCCTAACATACGGTCTCCTTATACCATTAATAATAGTGTAGTTCAGTCCCACCCAACGACAACCATTGTTTAGGAAATATCGTTGTCCTGGCCCTCTGGACTATCATCACTTGGGGCACTTTGACTTTGAACCACTTCAACACCATCAACCCGCTGTAAACCTCGAGGTAATTTGTTTCCTCTGCGTCCTCGCTCTCCATAATAGTGTTCCAAATCTGAAGCAGATAAGGTCATATTACGTTTACCCGCAGTCACTTTTAATGAAGCCCCATCAGGCACTACAGCTAATACGGTCACAAATTCTTCGCGGGATTGGGCTTTGGCACCAGGAATATTAATCAGTTTGTTCCCTTTTCCTTTACCTAAGCTAGGTAAATCTTTAAGTGGGAACAACAACATACGCCCTTCGTTAGAAATGGTTAAACACCAATCTGATTCAGGGTTAGTAACAGGTTTAGGGATCATTACCTTGGCTGCGGTTGGCAAAGAAAGGTAGGCTTTCCCTGCTTTATTCTTGCTCACCATGTCTTTGAATGTGCCAAGGAAGCCGTAGCCTGCATCGGAGCCTACCAAAAACTTAGCCTCGTCGGATGCCATAATAACGTGTTCAAACGACTCTCCACCTACCAAGGAAAATCGCCCGGTAAGCGGTTCTCCCTGACTTCGCGCCGATGGCAAACCATGGGCATCACATGAGAAAGTCCGTCCTGAGGTATCCATAAATACCGCAGGCTGATTACTTTTCCCTTCTGCGCTTGATAGATATCCATCACCCGCTTTATAGCTTAACCCCTCGGCATCAATGTCATGGCCTTTAGCACAACGTGCCCACCCCTTTTCCGATAACACCACGGTAACCGACTCGGCTGGTACAAGTTCTTTTTCAGATAATGCTTTCGCTTCACCGCGCTCAACAATAGGTGAACGTCTATCATCACCATACTTTTCAGCATCGGCTAAAATTTCTTTCTTGATAAGGGTTTTTAAGCGGCGATCTGAACTTAACAAGGTTTGCAATTTATCACGCTCTGCTGCCAGCTCGTCTTGCTCACCCTTAATTTTCATTTCTTCAAGCTTGGCTAAATGACGAAGCTTTAATTCTAGTATTGCTTCTGCTTGCTTATCGCTAAGCGAGAATCGTGAGATTAATTCTTGCTTGGGTTTTTCGTAAGTACGAATAATCTCGATAACTTCGTCGATATTCAAAAAGGCAATGAGCAAACCTTCAAGAATGTGTAAGCGAGCGAGTACTTTGTCTAAGCGGTACTGAAGCCGACGGGTAACTGTCTCTTTTCGGTAAACCAACCATTCAGATAAGATAGTACGAAGGTCTTTTACTTTAGGGCGACCGTCCAAACCAATCATGTTCAGGTTTACGCGATAGTTCTTTTCTAAATCCGTAGTCGCAAACAAGTGCTGCATTAACTGCGCGGTATCGATACGGTTTGAACGCGGCGTAATAATTAAACGGGTAGGATTTTCGTGGTCTGACTCGTCACGCAAGTCACTCACCATCGGCAGCTTCTTAGCCTGCATCTGCCCTGCAATTTGTTCTAAAATTTTACCGCCTGATGCTTGGTGAGGTAGAGCCGTGACAACAATATCGCCATTTTCTTCGTGGAACACCGCACGCATTTTAATTGAGCCTCGGCCGGTTTCATACAGTTTACGAATATCAGCTTTAGGCGTAATAACTTCAGCTTCGGTAGGGTAATCCGGTCCGTTAACATGCTCTAACACATCGCTAAGCTCTGCTTTGCTGTTATCGAGTAACATGGCACAGGCGTAAGCCAATTCACGCACATTATGTGGTGGAATATCTGTTGCCATACCAACCGCAATACCCGTTACGCCATTAAGCAAGATATGCGGTAGGCGAGCGGGCAGCACACACGGCTCTTCTAATGTGCCATCAAAGTTGGGGGTCCAATCAACGGTACCTTGGCCTAATTCATCCAGCAATACTTCTGAAAAACGAGAAAGTTTAGCCTCGGTGTATCGCATGGCAGCGAAAGATTTAGGATCGTCCGGTGCCCCCCAGTTTCCTTGCCCATCAACGAGTGGATAGCGGTAAGAAAAGGGCTGCGCCATCAAAACCATAGCTTCATAACACGCGGAATCGCCATGAGGATGAAACTTACCTAATACATCCCCTACCGTTCTGGCAGACTTTTTATACTTAGCATTGGCGCTCAGTCCTAAGTCAGACATAGCGTATATAATGCGTCTTTGTACGGGTTTTAGA